>JGI24021J15306_10001992_pt1 | contig 21211 bp, 11 predicted proteins | sample Ectturendosymbi1_FD_15306 | JGI IMG/M metagenome (IMG submission 15306)
CGGAAACCGGGAAAAAATCAATAGTTTATTGGGGCCCAAAGATCTGGCAAGAAGTTCCACCGGATATCAAATCAATACCTTTACTGCTGTTTAAAAAGAAATATGTCAATCATTTAATTCGCCACTATATAAACAGATGATGCCTGCAATCCATGGATTTACAGTTTAGTGATGTTACGGACCAACGTTTACTTGAAACTTATCTTGCATGTGGATCATATCCATTATTTCTTGGTCTTGTTCATTATCTGGAATGTACAAGTGTGATTGAACAAGGTTAAAACAATGTTCTGCTCTTTGCTTTCGCTTCTGCTGGTTAGCGCAGAGCTAGTGAGCGCGTTCGTTTAGGGTCTTTGACAACATGTGATTGGGTGGTGGCAGACGGGATGACCGAAGTGTCTTTTCGCTCCTCCTGGCCTTACTGTGTCTGTATTGACAAGTGTACTTGCGTTGAGGTAAAAAAAATAAAATTGTTGTTGTTGTTTGTTGTTCCTTGTTTATTTACAGTATTTGATTCAGACACACGGTCCATATCATATAGGTAGTGGAATAACACCGGAGCAGAAAAATGGTTAGTTGTAGCGCACTGCATGGTAGGTGCTAGCTGATAGACACACTCAACACTAAGAGAGGAAGATAGCACTGATACAGCGCACCATCTATAACTGCATCCACTCCTCGTTGTACAGGAACCTAGCTGTGGAAGAGAAACGAAAACATTCTAACATCAGGTTGTAAAGTAAACGGTTACCATAAAAAGGTCGTATAGGTTTGATCAACGCTGCACAAAAGCATTTGAATTGTTGTGATCAAAGTTTCAAATGTTTTGCAAAGCATTCAGCTTCAAACTGACAACAGTTGGTTTTCACGAATTTTAAAGCAAGGTTTGGCGGTTGGTATTTTACTAGTTATATATTTTAACTTTTTCACATGTTTACAGTAACTTGCACACATCGTCTACAAGCTGGGGGTGAAAGAGGAATTACAAGAAAATCATGAGAAATCATGAGGGGCCATGAGAAATACGTAATGTTTTGGTTGCTGCGTAAAGGCAATACTGATGAGACGCATAGACGGACACAACGCACCAGCAACTACTGCATTTTATCATCATCATACAGGATCGTTAAATAGTGGAAGAAAAAATCGAAGATTGGTAAAAGGCACCAGATCTTTAAAGTGATCAGATGAAATAATTCTGTGAATACTCAGCAATACACACACATCGTTCAACAAAACCATACAGATTGTTTCTAAACATGTCATCAAGAGTCTTGACATAATGGTTAATAATTTGATTGATTCATTTTATTCCTGAGTTTGCTTGATTTTTCTGTTCTTGGTTTAGTCTTTCACCTGTTCATTCGTAAGCATTAACTGCAGATTTCAGTACTGAGAATACTTAATGCTACGTGACATCGATGTCTTCTAAAACAATTGCTGCTCAATTCAATTTTGTCGTCTTTGTGGAAAGTGATTATTCAATACAAATATATGCCAATTAGGATCATAGCAAAACGATGAAAATCAGAGCCCAGTCTGCTGATTCCTCGGCAGCTTGCAGCAAACCAAGCTAGAGTTCTTAATTGTTTACAGTGTATCTGCTCAAGAAAGATCAGTGATGAGGGTTGAGCAGAGCGAATCAACTACTTTCTAAATTATCCACATATACTGTACATAGAGATAACTTGAAAAGAACGTCACTGCAATAAATGAGGTATATCCGAAAATGTTGCCACACAGAATGTGAAAGCTAAAATATGCCACTGATATAAATTCAAGGTCGATCAAAGAGCTGAATTTCGTTGATTTCAATGAGATCTGATTTTATTCCGCTAGTAAAATCTGAATCGCGTTTGTTTGCAAACGCACAAACTGTCTGTGAAACTAAGCACGTAGTCATCCTCTCATTGCATTCCTATCTTGATCTGAACGGACGTTGTTGACGAGTTGCTCAAGCGGAATCGCTCTGTTCTGAAAATGAAGGTTCGCTGTGCATTCACCAGCAACCCCGCTTTCGAAAAACCTGCGAAGGAAAAGCTGAATACGTTCCGCTCGCTGCTCGCTTGAAAATTTGGAAATTTGTGCGTCATCTTTGCTTCATTTTGGGGATGATTTTGCACGTTTTTTAATCTGCAGGTGGAGCCCGTCGTGCAGCCCGGAAACGAAATGAATGTTCATCACATTCTTTTGTACCAATGCGTTTCTAATGTGACGGTGAGTGCGAAACATTAAAAATTACTGCCTGATATCCCTGACCAGTTACGAATGTCGGCAGCACAATTGAATAATAATGCGACCAAGCGTTGACAAATACCGGAAAAGGTTTGCATTAGTTTTTTTTTAATGTGCTTGGGAACTTCATGTCTCCAGAAAAATAGGCAAGCGTCGTAAAACCTTATCATAATCTCCCTGTGATGTGATTTACACTAATATTTACATAAGATTCACTCTATGCGCTGACGTGGCAAAGGCAGGATATCAAAAAAAGGTTAGAATCAGTTGCCTTTTCTTTGTAGGATGCTTTCAGTAAATTTTCTCGTATCATAATAAGCAATAGTCTGTATTTCAGGACACTGAGTCTATAGGACAAAACGTCCAGTGTTATCTTCCAAACATGCCAAGTGACTTCATGGATTGCGAACTCGTGATGCACGGCTGGGGAATCGGGGGCGGCGTAAGTATTTCTCCTGTTTTATTGGCTTTAGTAGTTCTTTCTGATGTAAATGTTTTAATGAGGGCCGAATATTTAATGATTTACGTTGATTTTAGAAATCTAAATTTGTTATAAGCTAATGTGCTGAATGCGCCTAACTGCAATGGTAGCGACTGTTTGTCATGTTTAACTACTCTGCAAGTGTGATTTCATACGAAAATTTCGTGCCAGTGAAACAAGGGTAGAAATCAGGAAACTAGTAAATTGTTTTGCACCAAGGTGTCAGTGGACATTTGGAAATCTTCCAGCACGCGGTACAGACGTGATTAAGTGGGACTGAGCACCACCTACGTCAAACATGTCGAATTTAGAATAATCAAAATAAGGACAAGTTGTCATTATGTAGGCTACTTGTACTACAGCGAAAAGAAAGCTAAACTGGACAGCACAAAAACTTCGACTGCTTTTGATGTGTGGAGGCCCATGTGCGCAAAGGCATGTCCCTTGTTCAACTTGAACACTTTTTAGACTTTGAACTGACAAGATGGCTCAAAATTACACACACATTTTGACACGGGATCACGTAATGTTTGAAGGAGACCTGGAACTTTTGGAGCTTTGACTTTTGCAATGTCTTCGTCATCATTAAACAGATTAAGAAATCTTCCAATTCTTTTCCGGCATTGTGCCCCGTGACGTTTGCAACCACATGGGCAAGTACAGTGGTCTGTTCAAACAAACATGCAATTGCGACCAGGGCTGCGGAGCAGTTGCCCAAGCAATTTGGATGACTGGAGACGGAGCCAAAAAATTTCAGGTGGTGGTGCCGGAACCTGAAATTTGAGTTCCCGTTCAATAGACATAGCTTGTTGAGCAAGCGAATGGTACAAGGAAAACAATGGTTTATAGTTTTTAATCGACCAAATCGTTATGGAGCCGGAGCCGAAAACCTTTAGTGGTTGGAGTCGGAGCAAAAAAATTTAGATACCCGGAGCTGAGCCAGAGCCAGAAATTTGAGTTCCGGCTCCACAACCCTGATTGCGACACCTGTTGAACGATTGTTGCAACCTCCCCGCTGGCATTGCGCTGAATGCGCGGTTCACCACGAGCGGAATGTGCGCGAAGAACAACACCATATATATGTGGCGCGAACAAGCAATAACAGAACGATCTGGTAGGGTGAACTCTACTGTTGCTTGTTGCCACAGTACGAAGCTTTGCGCACTTGCCGCTCGAGCTTTCCGATCGCAACAAAATGGTGCTGTGACCAGGATGTGAAAGTCGTGCCGTGTAAAACCTTCACAAAAAGAACGTGCGATCGGTGCGGTTCGTTGTAAAAAGGAGGGGATGTTGTTGCAACCTCTCCTTTGGCGTTGCGCTGAATTCGCGGTTCACCACGAACGGAATGCGCGCGAAGAACAACACCATATATATGTGGCGCGAACAAGCAATAACAGAGTGATCATGGCATGCGAACTCCATTGTTGCTTGCTGCCACAGTGTGAGTCTTTGCGCACATGCCGCTCGGGCTTTTTGATTGCAACACGATATGCCTAGAGACGATACTTCTCAAAAGACAACTAAGGTGACTTGGTCATGCGATAAGGATACCTGGAAACATACCTCCACCGAGTATTTTACAGTGAACTACTCTGTGGCTGATGTTCGGTGGGGGTTAGAGGAAGCGTTTTAAGGATCAGGTTAAGTCGTCCCTAAGCAAATGCAGGATCCCTTTCGCAGGTCTGTTGCATGTAAATAACTTAAAATGCTTTTATAAATTTTGAATTACATTTTGAACTTAATAAAGACTCTAGAGAAAGACATGAAATTCCTAAAGCTGATAATTTTTGTTTGTTTCGTATTTTTTATATTTGCTTTTTACCTGCAAAATCACACGAAAACTTGTCTTTGTAGGCTTTTTTTTACCCTCCGCATGTTGGGTACCCGCTTGGGACTGCCGAAGATCCGAAATACGTTGTCATGCAAACACATTACGACAACCCAGACAAGAAAACCGGTGAAACATTTAAATATTCTGTGGATTTTATCTGAATCCAACAAATGATGTAGTGCAGCACTTGGATTTGAAAAACAATTCAAAACATTTAAGTTGAGGATGAAACATAGCTATCTGAAGATATGCATGTTCACAATATTTTTGGCAATGTCGATCACAATGATTATCTTTTTCTTATAAATGTTTTACAGTAAAGCTGGCGAAAGCTTGGATGCTTTTGAACAGTCTTGGGATGTAGTCGACATTTGTCGGTTGCGAATCGTTTTCAAAGAAATAGACATACCGGTTAGCACAAAACCAAATGCCGTACCCAGTCATAAACCTTTTTGATTTATATTGCGGAACTGTTTCCGTTATTTCCTGAACGTAATTTTCGTAAAAAAAACTTTCAAACACCCGTACGATTTTATTTTGGTAAAATTAGGTTTTCGGCAACTTGACTAACGAAATGCTTTGCTCAAAAGTTGCAATTTTTGTGTTTTCATCTTCTTCTTGGTTGATGCAAAACCTGGCAAAAGCTACCTATCTTTTTCTTTCATGCATTTGAAGATATCGTGGATTCATCTGGTCTAAGAATAACATACACTCCAAACATTCGCCAACACGATGCTGGGATGATTCAAGCAGGGCATTCTGTTTCGTCGTTTCAGCATATTATTCCTCCGAATATGGAATCGTTTCTTAGTTCCGCAGAATGCACTGATCAGTGTTTGTCGAGTGTAAGTTTCATTAATTGTTTTTGATGTTTCCGAATTCAAATGATTGCCTTTGTTTTTGCCATCAAAACTCTAGGTTTGCTGTATGCTTTCGGGGATTTAGCCGACTGACCTCTTCTTTCATCATTTTGCTTTTTCTTTCTTCAAACTTTCATAAAGCTGTATTCAAATAAATTGTCTCCACACAGGTGAAGGAGCCGATTTTGAATCCATCATCATATGTTTTCCTGTGTAGAGACTAGTTAGATAGTTTTTGCTTTTTGATCTAAGTCACTTTCCGTTGTTGCAGTTTTTACGCTTTCCACATACACTTTCCGGACTATGCAGCAAGAAAACATTTTAACATTGTCGACTACAAACATATAAACTCATGTATAAAAAAATTAAGATAGGGATAAAAACTTTGCAGAAGTTCTGTCATACGTTTGAGTTGAAGGTCTTTCGATTTCATTCTTATCCTGGCTTGCAGGAGGCAAGGAAAGTCGTGCGAAATATAGGAAAGTGATGGAAAGGGAAGAATAAACGTTTCTTGTTACGATTGTTTTGGACATTGTTTTGGACAAAGGTACAGTGTTTAAAAGTGCCTGTACATTCACACCATTTTGCATGAAGGAGGTTCATAACATTGGTACAGACTCAAAGGCAGTAAAGCATTTGACTTGGTTACAATTTCTCAGTTATAGACCACATCGATCCCGTTTACCCAGTAACATTTAAGTGGTGATGGGATAGCAGTGCAATTTGTTTCCCTGAGCAGGCCAGGTTCGGCGCGATGCAATTGAACAACTCCTGCAGTTTTTTTCAGTAGTCACACAGTGAATAAATAGCAGCTGGAATACTTTAAGCCCGTTTTCTGCTATGTCATTTGATCTGCGGAGGAAGAGCTATAGCACTGTAGAAATCCTGTTTGTTTCGCGATTTTAACTGAACTCCATTCACTACATTACCTGATTCTTTAAAGTTTCAAATATGCATCTTTACTTCCACCTCACAAGGCATGCTTTACTCTGATTCATCCTGCAAAGCTTATAATTACAGTAGATATTGTGATGAACTGTTTTATCACAACTTCATAAAGTGCATAGAACGATGTTATGGAGGAATGTCCTCAGGCGAAATGCACGTAAATCAATTGGAAATTCAAAAATACAGTGAAAACCTGTTGTTACAAACTACAAATTGATCGTCTGTCTGCCATGAAAAGTTAAGAAAACTCTGCAAATAAGATTCAAGTCAGCCACAAATATCTGAAATATGCTCTGTCGAGTGACACAGATTTAAAGTAAGGAAGTTTCTTTAGTGCAAACCGTTAAGGCTGAAATTTTGAGTATTACAAGATGAGTGTTGAAATCGTGAAATAATAAATTTGCCGAAAGAAATATCCACATGACCAAGTTTGTTGGCTACAGGTTAACGCTTCACACTGGCAAACTTAGAAAAATTTATTGTCTGAAATGTCATTCCTTCGTGATTATACCACACAATGTTCGTTGAGAAGTATTTTTGCTTTTGTGACATTTCCGTTCCGCTACAGTTCTTCACTCTGAGTGAACTTTACAGCATTAAAATCGCATAAGCAATACAATTTTTTCGAAGTTGATCTAGAATCTGCCAACGTTACGACTTAAGGTAAGAGCCCAGGTTTATGCCTGCATGCCTGTTAAAAAGGTATTCCAATGGACGATACCATAAATTCCTGAAGTGTGCTAATAAATTCTGAAACACAAAAATAGACAAACGTTCAAAGACTGTTTTGTTTCTTTCAACCACTTCTCAGGTCACGTAGGGTTGTTCAAAAAGATGTATTTACTTTTTTGCTGGTATCATTTTCTATCAAACTTACCCAGGATTTCGTTTACGAGGTAAATCATAGACTTCCAAAGTTTTATTTACTGACTTCGATGAAACAGGCACCATGATATTCTGTGCACGAGAGCAGCAAGATTGTAGAGACCAATTTCGCAACGAAATCGTTTGTCCAATCTTAACGATAATTTCGGAGTGACTTTTTAGCCAGAACGTTTCAACCGGACCCACAGTAATGCGTCATCTTGACAAATTCAGGCAAACTGGAAGTGTACAGGATAACATTGAAAAGTCGCAGTGGCCGGTCACGGTCAAACATATAATATCACAACGTAACTGTGAGACAATGTTTGAAGCAGTCTCTAAGGAAATCAAGACGTTAGTCCCAGTAGACAGATTCTTCAAGGAGTTCAGTTATGAATACAATGCACCAGGATCTTCATCTGTTTTCGTATAAGATACAGATTTTACAACTTCAGACCGATGCCAATAATGCTGAGAGATTTGCTTTTGGGCACATCATCAGTGAGAGAATAGAACACCATCCACTTCCTTTCAGGGATGACGTAAATTTCCATCTCAGTGGTGATGTGAACCAGCAGAATATGCGCTTTTGGGCTCAGGCTCACCTTCATAAGTATCAGAATCGCCCACGTCGGGTGGAGAAAGTGACTGTTTGATGCGAGTTTGTTCGTAATGACATTATCGGGCCATATTGGTTCGAGGATGCTGATGGACGTCCAGTAACTGTGAATAGAGTGACATATTCAAGAAAATTCATCCGACACTGAGGCGGAAGCGATTAGTGGACATAGATACTGTGATTTATAAAAAGGATGGAACAACACCGCGTTGACCCAATGCATCACTCGAATACTTCCGCCGTTGCTTGCCTGGAGACAGGATTATCAACCGTCGTACGGACCACCCTTGACCTATGAAATTCTCCAGATCTAACCTCTTTGGCTCTTTGAATCTAATTATTTTCTGTAGTGATAATTCAAAGACGTAGTCAGTGCAACCAATTCCTAAACCACTGATGTGCGCAAGAGCAGCATTCTAACGCAGATCAGGAGAACTCCCCATGGGATGTTGCACAGGGTCATTGCAAATTTGAACGTGCGAGCAGCCACAGCAATTCAGCACCAAGGACTTTGGATCGCGAATATTATAATATAAACTATTCAGCTGTTCTGGAAAAATCGTGATGCATGAGGAAAAAATGGAACGCAGAGCTTACATGCCTGTAAGACAGGCCTATGAACAAACGTAAAATGTCTTCTTTTCAATAAAAAATTTACTTTACCAAAAATGGATAAATCTTTTTGTACCAACCCGCAATTATATTTTTTGTATAGGTGTTGTTAACATTTATTGAAGTTAATAGGTTGGATATCATATCGGCTCACACCTTGTTCAAGGTTATTCCTTGCAAGGGGTAAATAAATGGTGTAACAGCATATTTCTGATACAATTTCATGTCTATGAACCTTTCCTATGTACTTTATGGTGGAAAACATCAAAAACCTGAAAAATGTCTTTAGATTTTCTAGGGGCTCATTTTCTCTGAGCATTAGATCAAGTGATGTATCAAGTTTACTTAAGATTGAAAAGTTGGTTATGAAATCCAGCAATTTGAATGTAAATGGTAGAATTATAAAGGAAATGTATCTTTACTCTAATGCAGGCGATGAATCTGGCAGGCCGACAAGAGTTTAACATAATTGCTGCAACTCCTCACACACATTTGCTTGGAGCAGGAGTGACTGTCAGACACATTAGGTAAATTTCTCAATATCATCCGATTTTCAAAGCAATACTTCTCAAAGCTTTTACATCGCAAGTTGTTTGTGCCTTGTGGTGGGGTGTGTTGCGATGTATAATGTATCCTAGACCTGACTTCTTGCCATGTTTACTGTATACAAAAAACTGCGACTATCTGGAATCCTGTAATAGCTGTTTTATGCTTCCTGTTAATATTTTTGAGTCGTTGTTTCTTTGAACGCTCGATGTGACACAACACAATTGCTCGATTCATGCTGCGCCAGTCGCAAGATTGTCGTTAAATAAATACATAAACAGAATATACGAAAAATTCGTTAAGAAATGACGTCAATGGTGAAACACAATTAATTTGGTTACTGGGAAAAATGTTGCAATATTATATATAAGTAAAAATGTCACGTCAGCGCGTGATATGTGCATTCATCAAATAAAACTTATTTCAATAGAAATATTGTACTGTTCACAAGGTTGAAAGATACTATAGCTGCGAGTTGCGACCAAGTACAGTATTTCAATTCCCTTTTCGCAGGTAGAAAAGTTTGATAAGCGGCCGCTATAAGAATAGAATAATACGTAATACTTTTTCCTTTGACACTGCCGAGGCGGTTGAGCAAAACCAGTAATACGAATCAAATAATATGTGCTACACTGTAGTACAACGTTTCAAAGAAGCAGATAATCTTAAGTGGTGCATGGTTGTGCAGTGGATTTGTTTTTTATGGTTTTTTTTGTTTTTAATTTAGCTTCAGATTCATTTTTATTTCTTTTTCAGTTTCATTTTCGATTTGATTTTCATTTAACTTTCAAATTCCTTTACTATTTCGTTTCAAATTTCATTTTAGTTATACTTTCAATTGCTTTTTGATTTTTACTGCATATTTGATTTCATTTTCGTTTTCAAATTTATTTTAATTTAATTTCAATATGGTGTTCAATTTCATATTTATTTTGAAGTGAAACAAAAATGCGAAAGGAAATCCCGGGGGGCCCATAGGCACAAACGGATTTATGTTTTTCAAATTCAAATTCGACCCAAGAATTTCATTTCATAACCGCATCCAAATCCGAAAACTGAGAGTTTCAAAATCAAATCCTATTTAAATCCAAAATCTTATCACGATAACCAGGCGATATGTGATCCAACTGAAAGATTTGAAATCACAGAATAGCTTACAATAGCTTGGAAATTTATTCAGGCTAACTTGAGTTATGCTTTTGAGTCACACATAATCAAATCTTTATTAGGATCTGTATTTGTTACGCATTTCCAAATTTTAATCTACAGAAATGAAAATTAGACTATATAACCTGTAAGGCACCAAACTAGAAAGATCAACAACAGGATCGTCGCACATGAGACCCTTTTGGCACTGGGCTACGCATATGAATAACGATGGAAAGTGCTGCAGCTTCCTGACGTAAAACCAGGCCCACATCAAGAGAACCAGGCGATCATAAAATTTAAATGGTGCATGTTATCGATTTTAATAAGCCCACAGAACGTGGCCTACAAAATGTGACGAACAAAAAGTATGAGAATCAGCCTTATGGTGCTAGGACCTTATGTCCTGTCTCAGAAATAGCCTTGTGCTGCAAAGATCTATAAGTTTTCAAAAGTAGGACCACATCTCGGTCCTCGTTTCGTAATACTGACACAGAGAAACACACGTTCGACAAACTCTTTTTTTATATGGTATTTTTTTGGCGCTTTATAACTACAATGGTCTTGCAGCGCCACGACTGAGTTTGTACAACTTCTGGGTTTTGCTTTATGTTCTGGGTGTGTTCCCGGCAGCTCTTCCGCACACTGTGCGCCTGGTAAGAAGGCTGTAGTACCAATCTACAAGGTCGTGGTAAGACCCGACCGAGAGTGGAACTCTCGACCTACCAGCACCGAAGCGGACGCACTTAGTACTAGACCTCGGGATGGTTCGAAAAACTCTGCCACCATGAAAAACAAGACAGTCGCCAAGAAATGCGGAATTCCGGAAAAAATGCAGCCTGACAATTACTCGAGGCCTTATCAGCATATTTAACACAATTAGGGAAAAACGTCGCGTAAGGACAATGGGCAAGCAAAGACATGCAACAATTCTGCGAATGTTACACACCGACCCATAAATAATTAAAGCGGTGAAGAACGAAATCATTTTAGCATACCATAGAAACGTTAGAACAGAATATGCTTTACTAACCACTTGCACAAAATTAAATAAATCAAACAAAAATCTCGATGAATTTCACAACTTCACATGTACACACCCTGCGCGAAAGTACTAGACATCTAGTACGAACTTTTGAAAAGGCTTGCCCGAGCCTTGAAGCACTCGGCCAAAGAGAGCTTCCAATGGCTTTCGTGCCGCTGGGGATGTTATACTTAGCGCGCCGCATGCAGTACCCACCGGGCTGCTACACTTTATGATGGAAACAGATCCTGCATTATTACTGCGACAAAAGCAGCTGCGTGCAACGCAAAAGTCTATATCAAATAAATCACATGCGATACAACCAACAATGCACAGCCGCATGTATGAACAAATGCAGAAAGACACTCTGTTGCATTATCCGTCAATAAATAAGATTCAGATGAAACATAACAGGTAAGGCACTGCACAAATGCAAGCAGCGAAAAAAGGTATACTGGGCAACTCATTGATCAATGGTCTCTAAAAAGCAGTTTTCTCACATCATGCAGAAACGAAAAACTTGCAGTCCGCACTCGAACCTTTCGTACAATATTGTTTCTGTGTGTCCGACACCAGTGCCTTGGGCCAATGGGCACGTTTAGTGTCTGTTTCTGAAGTTTTCTGGAGGGTTTTAACCACTTCTGGCGATGTTGGAGTAGAAGAAGATACTCCTTCACCCGTCTTTTCCTAAAGCAATCATCATGCAATTGAACTAATCGCCATGAACGACGATAACCATCCGCTTCTATGAAAACATCAGCAGGTAGTGAAGAGTCCAGCGTTCCGGTGGGAAACATTGCCGGTGTCAACACCGCACCGATAAGTCTTGTGTGTTGTCCCTGACTGGGGTAAGTGGTCGATTGTTCAAAATATTTTCAATTTCGACCAATAACGAGTGGACAGCTTCATCATCTAGAGTTCGTTCGCTGGCAAGGGAATGTAAAATCTTCTTGACCGATTTGCGAAAGAATCTCCCATGCTCCACCACTGGACGCCGAGAGGGGAAGATTGAAGTGCCACTCCACGCCTTTCTGACGTAGCGACTCGTGTATCAGGGATTGATTCCAACGGCGATCTCCTTCACGAAGTTCTCTTTCGGCAAGTAGGAAGTTGGTACCTCTGTCACCGTACATCTCTCAAACAGGTCCTCTTCGATGAACGAATCCAAAAAAATTGTAAAAAGGAATTGGCTGTAAGTAAATAAGCCACCTCGATGTGGACTGCTCGACACGCCACTCATGTAAACAAGCAACCGTAACGCTTGGCATGTTTACGACCAACCTTTACCAAGATCGGTCCAACGTAGTCGACACCAGTAAAGGAAAAGGCTCGAAAATCCGAGGTAACGCGGCATTTAGGGAGAGGTGCCGTAACTTGACCACAAGCTCTATCCTTCCACAAAAGACATGTTCGGCAGTTTTTAAGGTAATGTCGCACTGTGGAATGTCCGTGTACGATCCAAAACCTTTACCTCGTCGTTGCCAGTACGTATTGTGTACCACAACCACCTACCTTCAAATGATACTGACGAATAATCAGATCAGTCACGTAATGCCCCTTCGGAGGTAGGAATGGATGTTTCATGTCCACGTTAAAGGATGAATTTTGCAAGCGTCCCCCAATACGTAAAGACAACGAAATAAAATCGGTCTTAGCTTACGCAGAGCGTTCGAGCAACACTTTCCCAGGCTAGACCCTTGACGGGTGGTATGTGGAAATGCGTCGTAATACTTGAGCATGTTTCGTACCTCAGGAAAGCTTCTCCTTGAGCAAACTTTGCGAGATCGCTAGATCCAGGGAGGCCACATCTGTCTCTTCCACAGTGAGTAAGCTAAACAAAGGGTGAGGGTACGAAGTATCTTTCCGGAGAACTTCCACAGAATTTACTGCTTGAAACGAATCATCCAAGCAGTTGCTTTGATTAATTTCTTCCATATTGTAGAATAATGCTTTAGGAAGATAGAAATACAGTCATTAAAGTGTTGTGTGATCATATTAACAAATTTTACCGTTTTAACCCTAGGGTCATCATCATCAGCTGGTGGCCAATCAACAGGTCATGCAGGTCAATATTCCTCTGCCTGCCGCAGAAATTCAGGTCCTTTGAGCCAAATGCCACAGTCATGAGCGTCCGCAGGGGGGGGACAAAACGGGCCTTTGCCTCGCCCTGGAAATTGATACTAAGAACGAAAAATTTCTAGAAAACCGAAAGTCAGCAGCTAAATACCTATTAATTGATGTGATTCTTTCAATGACATTTTATTTGCGGGTATGAAACTCACATTGCGCAACAGCCAGGTTCACTGATCTGGTGTCATGCAGTGATGAGCCTGCAGGTCATGCACGTCCGCTCTTTTGCCTGGAGACGCAGGTTGCAAAACCTACGAGCGGATTGTTGTACTGTAGGTCTTTATTGCGCAACAAAACACGGCAAAAAATCACCAAAGGTTCACTTCAAGTTGCGGTCGTAGGCGTTTTGCAGCAACGCAGGCATCTTGGCAGGTAATGCAGCGAGAAAGTGACTGCTGATAGCGGCAAGACACCTAACTTTATACCGTGTGAAAACAAGGATGACTGAATCTGTAGCAACACTTCCAAAAGTTTGAAAAATCCATTAAATTAGTTAGCGTGAGACTGAACCCTTGTCCGGGTTACCTTTGATGAGCATTCACCGTGAAAAACACAGCAAGGACAAGCAAGCTTTTATTGAAGACTGATCGCAGGGGTGATTATGGGAATTTTGAGGCCCGAAGCGATCTCTAAGAAAGTGGCCCTAAAACATCGCAAAATGTGTGTTATTTCAGGGGTGCAAAATATGGTCTTGAAAAGGGGCTCATGGCTCCTATATTCGTTTAAGTTATATCAAAGAAACAACCTTTATATTTTACACTTCCTATAGAGACACTTTATTCGCTGAAAGCAAGTTAATTTTTTTATTTGTCTTGGTATTTGCTTCTGTGTGAAGGTCCATTTGGTAAATTGTTTGAAGTCATTTGATTTTAAATTGTTGTTTGTCTGTGCATTAAAGTTGTTGAGGGCTCTTTGGCACATTTGCATATAACTTTTTCTTTGTCTTGAAAAACGTATGGCTTGCTTAAGAGTTTATAAAAGGTAGCTCTAGAGTGGTTCATATAAGCTTTTTTAACAAAACAATGGACAACCTCAGTGCGAAACTCTCGAAGGAGGGCCCAGCGGCATCTCTGAAATAGGCGGCCCTAGGCGACCGCCTCATTCGCCTCCCCTAATATCCACACTGATTGATCGGTTTGGACGAGATACCAAACTTTGGCAGCTCTTGTTTCTAAGTGACGCTGACAAGTCTCAGTAGGTAAAATTAAGTCATAATTTGTTATTTGGTTAAAAATCATGGCAATGCTTATTTGAAAAAGAGCATCCCGCTTGGAAAATGTGCAGACATAGCCTACTATTGTAGGGTTACCATATCAGAAGAGCAAAATTCGTGACAGTCTGACTGGTGCATTTCACAACAACAAACAAGGCTCTACCCATTTTTCAGAATGTTCTTACAACTCCCAATCCACTGCAAAATAACATCACCATCACTGAAGAAAATATTACAGAATTGCTACACAACAGGCTAAAAGTGATACAATACAAAAAGGCATGTTTTTCTCTCCTAATCCTGACTATAGGCCTACATATTTTTCAGAGGATCTCATGATAATATGCTCTTAACCTGCCGAAATTCCGCAGATTAGAGTATGCTTTAAAATTATTTCCGGACACAAATTTTAAAACCGAAATTCTGGACATGTCATTGGTCAACATACATGTCCGGGAAATCCTGGATGTATGGCAACCCTAGTGTATTGTGTAAATTATTGTAATAGACATCGCTATTAATACCAACGAAACGTAGGTGCAATGGATCTTGCTATTGCTGCCTACAAAAGCATAAAGCATAGGCAAACAGGCCATACCTCCCAAAATTTCTAGCTTCTCTTGTGGTTTTGTGCTTTGATAGGCGGTATCCCAAATCCAAATATTGTTGCTTCCTTAATTTCAAAATATTTAGTGCCCAAAATAATTTTGGGTTGCCTATGCAACTGCAACGAAGTGCATTTTTGTGACTGTTGTAACATGGGTATTTTCAATGTGCTACAGAACTGTGGCGCAGCCAGGAATTTTGTTCGGTGGGGGCCAGTCACCTGACTTGCGCTCGACTGTTCCTTCCGTGTATTTTAGATCAATTGAAATTGCTATAAACCACACGCTAAAAATCTTAGCTAGTTTGTTTCGGGGAAGGTCATAGTTTATTCGGCATCATTCTGACTGCGCTACTGGTGCAGAATGGATTAAGCATTTTTTGAACGTCTATTTACATTGAAACTTCAACCATCTGAAAAAAAATGAGCAACATGTCGACCTTGCCCACCTTGGAAAAATCTCTGAGGACGCCCATGGCCACAGTCTCCATCTGTCATTGCTCCTCTTGAAGCAAGATCTGCGGGCTTTCTCTTAGATTTGACGTATCGCCTTTGGGATATCTGAGAACTACTGTGGATACGACACAGGCGATTGGCAACAAATACACTGAAAAGGCGAGATCTATTTACGATGTACCGTAAAACTGTTGTTGGATCAATCCAGTAAACAGTTCGACAGAACTCAACCTCAAGTTCCTTAGATATCATTCGAGCTAGTTTTATGGCCAGAGTGACTGCGGAAAGTTCTAGTCTTGGTATAGTAATTGTTTTTATCGGACACCCACGATACCTTCCTAAAACAAACTTACATTCTCTTGAAGTTGCTTTCACGACTCGAATGTAACAAACCACTCCATAGCCAACACTGATAACATCGTTGAAGCAATGCAGCTCCAACAGCGAATCGTCTCTGCAAAATCCGAATCATTGTGGTATAGAAATCGTTTGAAGTTTCGGCAGTGCTTGAACCCACTGTATCCAAATACCTTGGAGATCAGAGGCAGAGCCGTATCAGCCACATTTCATGCCCCCAATTCGGGGGGTCCACTGTGTCGCATTGGCCCAAAATTCAGTCCCGTCACCACTTAGCCATCCAAAGAAAACTCCGATCACCAAATTTGAAACATGAAACACTACAAACCATCGGGGGGTTTTTTGAAAGAAAAGTTCTACATTACAATAACTTTGGGCCCATTTGAAAGCAAGGTATTTACACATTGCAACTGCTGTTGTGAGCCCCATTGAAAGCAAAGTAGCCTACTTATATATTACAGTTGCTGTTGCCCCCCTTTGAAAACAAGGTACTTTATACTTTACTACACCAAATATTAACATAGTACACGAAATATTAACATGCATAAATGTTCATATCTTTAAATCAAGTATGCCGCTATGTCATCCGTTATTTTTTTTGTTTGATACCCTGGAATGAGTAAACTATTAAAAACCAACATAGAAGAACATTTGAGGGAACATGCTGAGTTCATATACATGTATGCATATGAAAAAAAGCAATAAATTGGAAAAAGTAACGATGAGGAAGGTGGCGACGAGCAGAAAAAAGCAAGACTCGTAATCGACAATGAAAACTAAGACTAACTTCAGTTTGTGAGTTTTTGGTTGTGATCTCCAAGATGCTTTAGTAATCCTTATATCTTTGAATAAGCACGAAGCGTGATCTTTCATTTTACATTCTTATCAAATTTGAGCGTCGAAAAGCGTGGCACTTTTGTGGTCGGCCCCGGGCGGCACTTAGCCTCGCTACGCCACTGGTGGGAGACCTGGTCACATGCGACAACACACTGCTACTGAAACTTGCAGTGATGCCAGGTTATTTTGCAAAAACAAGCAAGTGAATTTGAGAAACAAGCCAAAAATAGGTAATTTAACCGTAAAACAAGCCAAAAATCCATTGGCAGGAAAATTCAATAAAGCAAAAATAAGCAAGAAACTCAAATAAAAAATCAAAGTGGCAAATTCGAAAAAACAACCACACAATGAGCAAATATTCACAAAATCACGCCCAATATGCTTTTAGCAATAAATTGAAACAGCAAAAGGGCCATAAAACTTCAATAAAAAGCAATCCGAAAAACAGAAGCCTGCAAAAAACAAGCTTCAGGTGGAATAGATTGCTCTGTATGTTTAGGCGAGCGAGTCCGATCTTTGTTTCACTCGAATCTGGGGAATTGCCACCCCAATTGGAAAACGAAACAAATTATGAAATTCAAAATAGGAACAGAAAGAGCAAAAAATGAATAATCTACTTGACAGCGGGGAGCCACTATAGGTATTTACTCAAATTTAACTTCATTTGCAAAGTTTCGAAACGTTAATTACCTTCAGTGATGTTCTTTGAAAGCACAAGCCTTCCGCAGAGATTATGTTTGATTGTTCGCCGCATGAACGTCTTACATACCATCGTAAACAATAACTTTTCTGTTGCAAATGCAGACTGTATTTGAATGAGAACTTTCACTTTTTCTAGGAACGGCACAGAGCTGCCATTCATTATTCAAGACAGGTCCTACGATTTTAATTTTCAAGAAGCAAGACATTTGCCACAAGAAACAATTGTCCGGAAAGGTGATACCATTCAAGTTGTTTGCAATTATCATTCCAAAGGTCGAATTAACATTACTTTGGTGAGTCTTTAGTTCTAGTTAACAAACAAAACTATCAGTGGTGGATCTAGGAATTCAGAAAACTCAGACAAGACATTTCGGAGGCTTTTGTTATAAGACCATGCAGATGTTTTCTGCAATACACCTTTTAGGCATATTTTGCAAAAGAAAACACATACGCAAAAATTTTTGGGTGGAATTTCTCCTGATTTTCGCCAAAAGTAGCACAATATCATAAAAACGTACAAATAAAACATCCGCAACCTTCCTAATGCAATTTTATCCGCGAACAATAGTAGAAAACAGTGAAATTTGGTGAAAATAGCACACTTGTGAAAGAGTGAAAAATGCACTAAATTATTTGGACGAAGTGTTGATGATTACCGTCTCATTCTGATGATTATTTGAAAGGGGACTTCTCGGAACCTCAAATACAGAGGTTTGAGGAAAATGTCTAATTGTTCATCCTAAATCCACCAGTGAAAGTGATCCTCATGTGTAAGACAATGTAAAATTTTTGAGTAAAACGTAGTGCGAAGAGCAAACGATTGTGCAATGTTGGATACAGGGCTGCGGAGTCGGAACGCCGGAGCTAGGCATTTTGCATGGAGTTGGAGTGGAAATCAGATTAAAAATCGGAAGCCAAAGCCGGAGCTCAGATTAAAATTTAGGACCTTAGCTGGAGCTAATACCATTTCAGGGGTAGCTCCGGGTCCCTTCCTGGATACTAACTGTTTTGCCAATTTGACTGAAAATTTGACTGAACTGGATTTGATTTACCTGAAACAGTGCTCTTCATCACACACTAGACGAGACTGTTACCAGTTGCGATAATAGACTGCAACAATGGATCTGCCCGTCTTTGACGAATCGCTAAGGCTGCGGCATCATAGTTGGACAGGCGTGGTTTTGCTTGCAGAAGTAAGAAAAACATTACTTACCACAACATCTGACTTTTTAGTCAAAATGATCAAACCGTGTCTGTAGTAGCGTAGCGATCAAAGAAGAACTAAGCTACAATCAGTAGCTATATAGTATCCATGCTGTGTAATCATGTTGTGAGAAGCGAATTTGATTCAGATGTGATACCGTTGCAGACCTAAGCGTGAAATGCATGGAACGCCTTTGCAAAGATTTTTCAAAAAACATGAGCCTTACTAGCACGGCTAACTAGATTGCTGGCAAAGTTTATTCGGACCCATTTCGCTTACTAGCAGCAGCACAACATGAAAGTGATAACTAATTGGTAGCGAACTTTCATATTTGGCATGACATTTTCAGGGGAGTATAAAAATGCAATTTAAACATATGTTGAGTTTTCTTGAGGTCTCATGGAAACTACAATAACTTTGTGTTTTCAGCACGGTGACCTGTCTTATTGTTTCCTACGTTTTGCAGGTTAAATTGTGCTTTACTTTCCCATTTATTATTGCTCACTGTGAGTGCAAAAATACGACATTTTCAGCTATTTTGAAAAAGCTAAAGGTGAATTTTTTGCTAGAAGCCATACTATTTCTTCGAACAAACGGCTTTTAAACACATCTTGCGATTTGTGTTAATATAAATGTGTGCACTTTAGAACGAACACATGAGAGAGTTAATGGAGCATGTGTTTTGTGCTGTTCGCATGTTTTGCCCGGGAAGAGCTGTTAGCTGGATTGCGCCAATACTGGAACAGGCAAAGCATGCAACGAGTAAAAAACACTTGCTCAGTTGGGACTGGTCTGTCTTTGAATGCTCGGACACAAATGTAGTGTTCCAAATTACCGTTGTCTTGATGCCGGTTGTAAGAAATAACAAAAGGTCACCAGGCATTAACAGCAAAACCAGCTACTGCCTTTCCAGACTTTGTTTATGTTATCGTTATCTTGAATTACGTTTCTGCTAATAACTGTTCTCTGAATCGTCTGAAACTGTGATTGTTGCTTTTTCGATGATTTTCTCACGGTAAGAGGGCTTATTGTAAAAAAATATCAGATTAACTTGGTGCATTCCTTTAATTTTGTGTATTTGACATATTTTATTTTGCATTAAACTTGAGTCGCACCAAAATGATTAAAAATATTAATGTGTGAAAATGAAAAGAAGCCGGAGCTGGAGTCGGAGCCATGTTACGTAAAAATAGAGCTCTGTATCCGGAGCCGGAACTACGCTCATGAAAATCAAGAGTTCCGAAGCTGGAGCGGAGCCATGTTTATGAAAAGAAGAGCTCCAGGTCATGAGCAGTGCCATTTATACGAAGGCTCCGCATCCTTGCTTGGATATGTATTATTTGCTGCAGGATCAACTCGAGGAAGGTGTTTGTAAAAATGTTAACGCACTGAAATTTTTTTTATGCTGAAACTGTTAAGAGTGAAAAACAATTTTCTGTTTCTAGTTTAATCTTGTAGCAAATCATATACCCTGCTAAAATATATCTCCAACCATTCCACTGATTTGAACCATTTTTTACACATCGCTTAAACAAGCTTTGTTTTCGGAACAAATTGCCTGTGAGTAGTGCTTTTTTTCGCACAAAATTTGAAGTTAAGAAAAAGAGAAATCATTACAAACATTTATAAATTTGTTTATCGAAACAATTGCAGATTTCCTTAAAAATATCCTTATCAACTTTGTCGTATGGGTAGTTTTGCACAAGATAAAACGTCTGCAATTTGTGAGTGACCTAAAAGTTTTGAAAGAGTTTCAGTGACATCGAATTCTGCTTAAAATGAAGGTGATTATGTGGACTCAGTGAACAATACACATACTTTATAAAAATTAAATGTGACTGAGTGTTTGCGGTAGATGGTCCTCTGCAAATAAAAACTGAAGTGAAATAAGATTTTCCCATGAAACCGTGCGTTGTGTTTTTCATTGTGTTCATGGATGAAAATAACTTGCTTTTTGAACATGGCTGTACAAACTAGAATCTAAAAACCTCTTTATTTTTTCCTTCTTTTCAGGGTGGATTAAGTACAAGCAATGAAATGTGTTTGGCTTACTTGCTCTATTATCCCAAGATTCCCCTGCAAGCATGCGAAACTGCTCCAGGTTTTTACTCCTTAATGCGTCACTTCGGTATTTACCATTACAGGTATGCCATTGATACCACGAGTATTTCCGAAAACGATCATCATTGTTTTTTTGAAATTGCAATGTATTTGACAGACTGCATAGCGCAAAAAGCAAAACTAGGCTTTCTGGTAATTTGGTATCTACGCATATATGCACATTTTTTTCAATCAAGCCACGCTTGCTAGACGCACAAATGAAGATGTTTGTGTTGCAAATAAATCGGCAAACGCTATTAAATTAGGTCGAAAGGTAGTCTGGCAAAGACGCATGACCGGTTTTCAGCCAAATGGACCAATTGCGCTCATAGGATAGTAATGTGCGCCGTCAAGTAAAATTTCCTCTAGTAACATGTACATTCCGCGATGAGTGTAAGCAAGGAATCGATCAGCAAATTTTTAATAGGAAATCGATTTCACG
>JGI24021J15306_10001993_pt1 | contig 21211 bp, 12 predicted proteins | sample Ectturendosymbi1_FD_15306 | JGI IMG/M metagenome (IMG submission 15306)
ATCCATTCCCACCGAGATGTCCAGGCTCCATGGGACGTCGTGCTGGAGACCGTGTGGCTCCTTTGCAACGAAGCTCAACAGGTTGGATGCCTGCAAGCATGGGAAGATTGTCCGCTGGTATAGGACGCAGGCATCCAGTCACAGTTCGCAGAGCGTCGTTGGTGGCAGGGTCAGTGAGGCGGGTATGAACACTGCGGCACCAGACAGGAGCGCAGTACTCTGCTGTTGAATGAACCAAGGCTAAGGTGGCAGTTCGCAACGTTATTGCACTAGCACCCCAACCAGAGCCTGCAAGTCGCCTCTAGAGTGCAACGCGTAATATCAGTTTCACGTGACCGACCTGTCCAACGTTACTCTGAGGAATGAAGGCTCGGAACAAAAGGGTAGGATTTCGCTGTTGTGGTTGACGTTTAGCTCACGTTTAGCTTCTTTGTTGTTGAGGTGGAAGACAGCAAAGGCGCTATTCTTGAGGCGCAGTAACTTACTCCGTTCGCCGCTAGCGGTGATAATAGTTGAGCTGTGGTTACCATCCAGGCCAGCATCATGATCAACAAGAACATGCGCCTGTCAGGTAGCAATCGCAGTAACTTGCAGGTACTGTACAAGCTGCTTTAACTGCAGTGACTGATGTTATGAAAGAGTCTGTTTGGTTCATAAATTGTTTCTCCACAGTAGGTAGTATGACATTTTTGCAATTATCATTTGGGATCTTTGATGGGCGGAATTGACAGTGTTTGGGTCTGTAAGGGAGGAATGCGAAAAAAAACTTTGAGAACCACTGTTTTAGAGGATAAGCGTTGTAACACTTCGTAATTGAAGGTTTTGGGACGATTTTATTTCAGCTACCTTGGGTTGTTTTCATAGCCATTGACAAGTTGCCACTATTCATAGGCACATCATGTGAATTCGGCAATTTATTTCTGCAACCATGTCAACCCACTTGCTCATTCTTTTTTGCATCGTTGTATGTTTGTTACCATATTCGTCTTTTAAACATGTAAACCGTTTTTTGCATTTGTTTGTCTACAGTGGCATTTTCCTACCCCATGCTATTCGGCAGGTGGTTTTATTTTCTTCACGAGTAAATATATTCGATAGGTGTGCTCCACCATTTTTAAATTCTAGCCAACTTTTCAACATTCGTGTTCAACACAGAGCAGGATTTATCAAAGTTTACTCATACCTCTGTGACTCAAATCATGAAGTAACTGAAATAGAGTGAAAAGTGCAAAACACCAAAGGGTAGAAAATTTGATGGCATTTTAGTGAAACAATTGAGATATTGAGAATTTTGCAGATTGGTTTGAATTGGCGCTCAGCGACGAACCAAATTCACCTGTGCTTAATCCGGCCACCGAATTTAATGTGTGCTCTTACTAGAATCAAAGGGGTTTGTTGCATTTTAGTATCGTCCTAGAGCCTAAATTAAGTAACAGCATATGATAGATGGTACTGCTTTGCCTGGCTGGACGAAATTTTTTGTGTTCGTCAGCGCGATTCCAAACAGCGAGCTTTCTGTTAATTTATAGGCCGTAAATCTGAGCTGTGGAAGCCACATCATTTTGAAACCGTATTGCAAAATCAATCCCTGCTGGACTTTGCTGCTTAATGCGACTTGTAGGTGGCTAGCACTCACAGATTTTTTGAACGCGTGTTTAACAACCTTCAGCCTTCCCTGACACCGTATAAATCATGCGCATCAACAGGACTGCAGCCTCGTATTTCCTGTAGAAATTTCTATGGAATAGAAGATGATAAGCGCGAACACTTGTTATCACAAATGAAGGCTGGCGCCACTACATGGACCACAATTTCAGACACAAACGGTGGGTGAAAGATCTTATTGGTCAACTACTCAGTCAATAATGTCGTTGGAATAAATCAAGTTAGTAATAGTCATAAAGCACAATATCAACAAAAAGCAAAGACACACCCGAATGCCCATATACGGGAAGTGTTGGGTGAGCACTAGGAAGCGTGAACGGTGTTACTGAATGAAGAGGCGATATATACTCACATACAAGGAAATGAAACAAACACGCCAATGAAGAAGGAGCTGGCATACTGACAAGACAACAAGATAGTTTTGCAATTTTTTCCAAATGAACAAAATGAAAGACATGTCAACTTTTCAGGAATTTGAGACCAAAGTTTGGGATCATAATACATTAAAGACTTCTGACCCAAAGACGTATCAATATGGGTAAATGTTTTTTTGAGGAGAAGTAAGCCATGTTTGATAATTGTGAACTGATGCACTCTTTCAAAAGTAAGTATCAAAGTCTTGAGGCAGTAACAATTAACACAGGAGTGCATAAAATCTAGCAACTGGTAATTGAAAAAAATAAGGTATTATCAAAATTGGGTGCTAAATTCGTTTTATAGTTTTGCTGTAATTAGAGGTTCCAACAGCGTCATTCTGTAATCATATTAAATGAAGTAAAATAGTTTTATTGACAATTTCCCAATTAAAGTATTCAGTAAGTAAAAAGTGAGAAAGAGAAAAATAAACCGATGTGAGCACTCAAATATTGGCGTTATGACGTGGTGATTCGCCACATACAACGTTGAATTCGTAGTAGCAACAGTGGAGTCTACCTAGTCGAGTGGGACAGCCCCATTATTTCTGTTACGCGGAGGGTCGTCGTTTCGACTCTCTCTTCAGGTGGCTCAAGGCGACGCAGCATTGGTTTAATTTTAACAAAATTCCATATTATTTAGAAATTTTTTTACCAACCTCTCTATTTGATACTTTCAGCTGGCTTGATCACAAAGTAAAATGCCAAGATATTTTAAGTTGCTTTGTTTAGACATTGGTTGATTTAACATGAAGAGAAAAGAATTTATGGATAGGTTTATTCATAAGCACGAAATTACATTTGGAATGTAACTTATACTAAATTCGTTAGTAGGAACCCAGTAGTCATTTTTTGATTCCATCGTTTGCCAGATCTGTAACATCAAGGGGGTCGAATTTGCAAGAAAAATATTATATTATTTCAAGACACGCAATGAATCATCTATATGCTGAAAGGCGATGGCATTTAAAGAATAATGTCTGCACTTAGACACTTGAAATGGGTACTTCACTGATGCAAGGTGTAAATCGATCAATCGCCACTTCGGTTAAAAACAAGATTCCATCTTTTAACGATCAAACGTCTTTGATTGTCATCCATTCCTCAACTTTGTGTTGTTTATCTGTGCAATACTTTGAATTTATTGCAGAGACAAAATGGCATGCAAACATTTGTTCGAAAGTCTAGTCATTTTCAATCAGTCTTTTACTTTAAGCATGTGTTCGTGCAACTGGATGTTTTAGTACAAAATTCATTTCAAGTGCAATTAAAACATGTTCCATCAATAAGCGAGAAAAATTGCACTACAAAGACGCTCATTTCCATTCGATAGATTGTTGTCTAACATCCCAGGAAACGTTTTAACAAATGTGATATTCAGTGGCATCTGTATTAGTGCAATTTAAACCATTTGATGGCAACAGCCAAATATATCGTCGGACGTTTGCTTAAGGAACAACGTGAAGTCACCCAGTTGCAATACATATCGTGGCCGGATCATGGAGTTCCGACTACAACCACCAATATGGTTTACCTGCACAAGATGGTTGAAGAAATGCATGATAAAACCAACCCCATCATCGTGCACTGCAGGTATCTCTTTGGTTTTGAAGCGCATAAAGATTACGTTCATCTGCAAAAACATAACTATGGTGTTTGAACGCATTAAAACAATTACTTGTTCCATGAAATTTTGTAAGCACGAAGAAAAAAATAAAAGTTCTCCGTAAGCAATGCGACTCATGTCTTGTAACTAAAACAGTTCCCTTTTCGGCTTAGTGCTGGAGCCGGCCGCACTGGCACTTACATTGCTATGGATACATTGATTCAAGAACTTCAAGAAAAAAAACAAATAAACTGTAAAGGTTGTGTGGAAGAAATGCGTCGGCGCAGAAAAGACATGGTTCAAACTCTAGTAAGTAACTCTTTTCAGTATGTAAACACACGACATAAAACGTTCCTCTAATTGTTGTTTCTGTATAAAATTAATTGACTACTTCCAAGTCATTAAAAACTTTTGTGCCAAGCACATTTTTGTGAAAAAAATATTGTTAAACATTTGAAGCATGGACTGTTACAAATGCACAAGAAAATGCTTCAATCCTTTCCCCCACAAAATAAAGAAAAAAACGTTTTTACTATTATTGTACTCAATCATGGCGAAATATATTTTTATAATGCTTAGAATTTTGACGCAAATTTTGTTCGCTTGTTTCAAAATTTTAGTTTGAAAAGTTTCCTTTGCATCGATATTCTGGGGTTGATTGTCAACAAACGCTGGATTATTTGCAATCTTTGAGATTCATTTCTTTACTCAGGATCAATATGCTTTCGTTCATCTGCTGATACTGGAACACGCTGAACTTCCTGACACCGATAGAACAGTCGATAGCCTCAAGTTGTTTACAAATGAAAAAATGTAAGTTACAGTAAGACTAAAAATCAATCATGTCTTGGGTGGCGTTGGGAGGCCATGTACCGCTTGGTTAGAAAGAATATGTTTCCAACCGAAAATAAACCTAATTGGTATGTTGAACTTTGGAAGTCATATTTGAAATTTACTTGTGTTGAGTAAACCAGAATTCAAAGTGGGATTTGCTTTGTTGCGCAACTTCGTATGTGAACACCACAAACTTCTAAGTGTTATGGACTTAGTCTTTAGTCAGCGAGAAATGTTGATTGCTAGTGTTACCTTAGTTGTTGAACAAGTGTGACTCACACGCGTGATGCTGTACAGTTGCATGAAAATGAAAAACGCACCTTTAACCCTTATAACCCTCGAATGCTATCGCGGGTCTTCTAGACCCGGGTCAAAGGAGGTCACCACGTGAAACCTACGTAAGCACGCGTCGAAGCGCTTTCCACTCTTGAGCAACTTCATTTTTTCGTGTGACTTGTTGACAGGTGCGCCTGCGGTCTTTCTTTGCTCGTTTAGATTTTGCAGTGCACGGGAAAGGTTGTGATTTCGGGTCTCGCTGACCCGACGTTATGGTTAGTGTGAGTGACCTTACGCTGTATGGACCATAAAGCGCCAGGTGACTGTAAATAGATGAAACTCACTCAGCGCATGCTTCTACGGTCTTGTTAGCAGTGCACAAAAAGAGAAGTTATTCACGCCCATAATTTTTTTATGAGTAATTCAGTTCAGTCATATATGAAATCTTCGCTATATTGGTCTACTTACCTTTTCATCAAAAATCGTATCATATTAGAGTACAAAGTAACTTTGTTAGTGCTCAAACTGCTCAGTGAGAGTTACATTTTCAGTGTAGTTTTTGTGATAAACTTCAGTTGAAGGAAAGTATATTTTTTTTATTTTTGAAAACCGGATCTGACACACCCGGCGGCAGCATTAACGTGACAAAAACTGAGCGATAGTATTTCAGTTAACTGTTTGAAAAAGTTTTGCCATTTACAAACGTATGGCACAATCTTCTTTTTTCAACGGCAACTACCCACTACCAAACATTCCGTTCATTATACGTATTTTTCAGGTAGACAATCTATTCTAGAATGAGACATTGGTCTTTCCCTTGTGTGGATGTAATCGCAAATGACGGTGGCTGTTTTTTGTTTAGTTTCCTCTTCGGTTTCCGCTAACCTAGCTTCGCTGCGTTAAACGTGTTTTACAACATTTCAGACCAAATCCACTTTTTCTACATTGTATTTTAAGCACAGATTGCAGGTTTTTTTCTTTCCAGTTGCATGTTATTTGGTATCTGTACGTTGTTCAAATGTTTAGGTTTCAAAATAGAACAGCATTCCAAAGAAAAATTTAGAAAAAAACGTGCGCTTGTACTGGTTGTTTTCTGCACGTTCAAAGACCCACAGTGAATTTCAAGTAGCTTTGGAACCCATTTAGGCCACCGAATGTAAAATCTGGTCAAAGCACCACCTGCGCAAAAATTGGAGTCGGGAAATATTTTGTTCAAGTTCGCTGCCAATAAACACCTGCTTCGAATTTATCTCGAATTCACCTGACGTAAAACATTATTTAACATTTTATTCTCAAACCACTTCGTCCGTATCACTTTAATTGAGTGAAACCGTTAGTCATATTCAACCACCGGCTAGTGGAGGTCACTGTGTTTGATTCCAGGGTATGGAAAGTGTAAGCGTTTCACTTTAGGACTCGTTTAATCAAGACTTGACCAACCTGCCCTGCAGCGCTCTTGCGTGACACAAGATGTAAACGAAGCTGCAAAAGTTCTCAAGCGCATTGCGATGAGAGACATTTTTGAAATCTGCTGGCATTGGTCTGCTGTGAAAATAAGCAATCTCTGCACCACCAAACACAAACATTTTTCCTTTTTTAGGTTTCTATATGTTGTTCGTATATACTGCATACAGTATTCGTTGCTTACGCTACATATTCTCGTACTTGAGTAACCTGCGCCGAAACTCCCAGTGGCATAACATGATGGAAAGGGCCACTACCTATAATCAACATCTGCATGCAATTTGTACAGTTGTTCATTCTGATAATATAATCCTTGAGCTTTCTTGGTTTCAACAACAAACTGTGTCGTTCGTTTAACAATTGCGTAGATATACAGTACAATACGGCAAAGCCTCCAGCGGGAATTAGCTGCCAATCGCTTTAAGACATATAACGTTTGTAAAACTGGCACACCTTTCATAAAAATATAACAACGTTCGCACCCCCTAGTTTTAAAAAAACGTCGAAATAACAAAAAACAGTCTAATTTTGCAATGTTTTCATGTTCAAAATTACTACTCGTGTTTTGATACTGACAGCACAACAGAAAACTCTCAGTCATACTGTTCAACCTTCATACTTACAGCTCATTAAAAACAAACCTGGCGATTTTTTGCTGCTGCCGCTCTGAAATTATGCGATCATACCTTGACACACAATTACTCAGAGCCAGGCGAAAATCGTTTGAGGGGTTCAAATGGTTCCGATAGAGCACCTGTTTTTCAAATGAAGTGGAGAGGAAAATCCAGATTCTCACAAATATGTTGTTGCAAAGGGCACTATAATAGACCGGGCTTCTGTACTCAATTGCTGACAACTTTGTATAGTTGAACACCAGAAACATTCGAGTTCTGTAACATCAAACAGCAATCTCGCCATAAGCATTTAAACGTCACAATGCGCCTACAATCGCATCACCGGCCATCTTCTACGTGGTAACCGCAGCGCAAATCAGAAATAGCAATACACACCTTTAGCACTATTGTTAATTTAGTGATGTTAGTTGGTATAATTAGACTGGATAATACTCTTTGAGCAATAGCACATGCAAGCCTTCATAAACCTCGGTTCTTTTGAAAAATGTGCATCCAAGAACATATACAAAATATCGCCCTCAAAATCGCATTTTGGACCCCAAAAGTCGTGTTGCAGACCCCCAGGGTCCGGGATCCACCGGCTGGAAACCGCTTTCAGTAGCGTAGCCAGCCCAAAAATTTTTGGACCGCGTTTCCGCGTTCAGTAACGTAGCCAGCCCAAAAATTTTGGGAGGGACTCACAAAATTTGGGGGGGTCAAAATGCTTGATTTTAGGCAAAACACTATTTTGTTTGGAAAACCACCTCTCAAAGCACAAAATGACTGGATGTTTTAAAAATTTTGGGAGGCCATCGACCTCTAGGCTCCCCTTGGCTACGCCTATGACGGCATGTTGGGAAGTTTTGATTGTTTGCGATAAACAGTTTTCAGAATCTTTTCCAAGACATTCTGGTTTCGAAAAGATTTTTGATTGCAATACCCAGGAGTGGGGCATGGATTTTTTGTGCTACAGTTCTACCAACGCTTAGAAACGAACTACGCCCTTTGCAGTCTTTGCCAAACATAAAATGGCTGGAAACCCTTTGTGAGTGATATAAACACCGCCGCAACTGCAATAGTCACAGGCAGGGGTCTTACTTATAGTACGCCTTTCGTTGCTTACATTGAATCCTCATATGTTTATTCCTTGCATTATTCAGGTTGCACATTTTTTGCCTATTAAGCTAACTAATTGAGTTTTATAATCAAAGATTTTATAGACCGCGAAATAGTGTTGGAGATGTCCGAAAATCCTGACTGAATTTTCGATAACTTTGCAGAAAAGAAGTTGCACAACAAGAATTTCTTCTCCTCAGTAAAGTTTCGACCTGGAGGAAGTCACAAGGTTAGCACAACCACTGTCGCTAAAATTGTTTTTTCTAAATTGTGTTCAGCTTTTACAATTTCCGTAACTTTTTCATTAGTAATAATCCCACTGGTTTCCTTTGCTTATGACACAAAATAAATCAGATATTTAACACTTTCTTCAGCTTTAAAATAAAAATTGCTGCTACTAAGGGCCGGATTTACCAGTAGGTTATGTAGGTTTACGCCTAGGACCTCAAGTTCCAAAGGAGCCTCCAGCACAATCTGGTACGCACAGAGTCAATTGCCGGTATATGTTCATTTCGATAAATATTCGTCAAAAAAGTATGTTTTAATTATTTCATGAAATTCAGTTTTATTCACCTGATCAGATTTCGTGCTGATAACGCCAGAGTTTTCCAACGAGTTTCTATTAGTCTCAATCTCAATATGACCGTTTGTCAAGCGGCATGCCAACTATTGTGTCGATATACTCAAAGCTCATTGGTTGCATCCTGCGTTTGGTGAATCGTGTCGATTGTTACTTGTGAATCAGGCGAAAGAACTTGTAGCTGTTCGGGTTTGAAATGCACCTGATCAAAATTTAAGGTTGCACTGCAGATAAAAGCTATGTCTGCGGCTAGCAGCAGTATCCTACAATAAAAACATAGTTGCTTCTTCTGAGCAAAACAGTAGTTTTGTTAGCTTTTCTATTACGTAAAACTGGTTTGGTATTTTAGATGTGATTTTTTCCATTTTCTTTAACAAAGTCATTCCGAAATCAGATAGCTGTCAAGTGCTTGCTTAAGTTTGTACTGCTCCCATACTAAACAAATCAGAGAAGATCTTGATGAGCTTGAATAGCAAGCAAAGTCACTTTGCCAAATGGCAACCACATAACTCTACCTCAAAGAGACAAAGAATCGGGAAACAGCAAGAAAATGATGAAAGCGCGTTTGGGTCTGATGAGTTAGAGATTATAATTTCTCAGATTATCCAACCATACGGATCCTTACTTCTTAACGTGATGGTCACTATCTGCTCAGGAGATAGGTATTTTTCAACATTTACAAAGAATTATAAATAAATTAAAGGGTCACAATCTTCCAGGAAAGGTTGGCCGCACTCAGCATTCGGGGCATTAAAAGTGACAAACTTAAGCAAACAAATTTTAATGAATTACTTGATGATTTTTTATGAATAAAGCCAGCACAAAACCTTCTTAATGGTTTACTGTGCCATTTTCAGCCTTACTTGATTCGATTATTGTAGCTTCTTATTTCCTAAAACGTATTTTAATAATGACAGCAGAAGGGAAGTTTAAACCTGTCCCGTCGCCATGGGGGAGCATGTGTGGGCTCAATTCCTCCAAATTGAAATAACAAACACCATGAATCAGTGGAGATTTTAACAAATCTTCAGAATGTCAAGTCCCTTGCACAAATGTAAAGCCCCGCATTAAAGACTTTCTGGCGACGGTTCTCGATTAAAACTCATATCCTTTCGCCTGAAGGTTTCGTTGCGTTCGATTCTTAGCAGTCTAAAAGAGTGACAAAAACGCGAATCGTGAACTTGGCAGTTGCAGCCATTTGGGTGCGCTTCACTTGACGTGTTTTGCTCGTGCGTGTGAGATTTTTACAGCCGTGGTAAGCGAGTCGTAACATGGTTCTGACGTTGTGCTTAAACGTCTTCATGCCGCCACGCATAGGTGCAGTGTGTTTGTTTTTTTGAACACAGATAAGAAAAAACAAGTGTAAAGCTTATAAAAACCGCAGGCAAGGTGCTTTGTTAAATATTTAACAGGGGGGTTTTCGGTAAGTTTGCCTGTGGAAATTAATAATCCGTTTTTGCGTCGAAGGCAGCAAAAAGCGCATTGACTGTGGGGCACTCCAGCAACGATTTAGACTTTTTTATTCACCATACTTTTAGAGCGGGAGTTCACAACCTTTCTCCGACCATGTACCCCTTCAGCAGTTTGACAGATAAGCATGTACGGTACCCCTAAAACTCCTTATGACAAACAAGCTGAGTAAAAAAACAAAAATCTATTGACTATTAACAGAACTTTTAGATTTTAGAAATATAAATGTAGACTCCTTTTTTATGTAACAAGTTTAATTTGTTACGGTGGTACGAAAAGTGCCCCCTCGGATAGGCAAATGTACCCTTAGGCGTGCATGTACCCCGGGTTAGGAACCCCTGTCTTAGAGCCTCAATATCGCCAATTTCGGCTTTTCGCAAGTTGATTAACGGTTTTCCATTTTTTCCTCGCAACAGAGGAAAAGGGCGTTCACAAGTTGGATAGCCTTAGAAGGGCCTTGCATCAGCCAAATCCGGCCCTGCTTCTGATTAGATTCTAGATATTCGGAAACATTTCCAATTAATGTCTCGTTACATGCGTTTGCACAACGAACAACAAATTGAATTATAATCTGTCTTTCCTAACACGACTGGGGTGTTTCTTGATTTAAAATCAATACTGTGAAAAAAAGCTGGATGCAAATATGTCAAGCAAGTAGGTTCACATATTGGCAATGAACCTCTCGTTTTTCAGGAAAGAAGAACGTCGTTCATGTGCACCTTAACACACAGCAACAAGATTCAAAGACAAAAGCAGTGTTTATTGATGTAAGATTATGTTTGTATATTTGATTGGCGATTAAAGGTCAACGTGATGGAATTGCCGACTGAAATATCTGAACTATCTCGTTTTGACCAAAATTTCCGCTTCCACGCAGATGAAACGTAATTGAAATACACTATACTTTGGATATAGTAGATCATTTAGAAATCATACATCTGCTCTTGAACAAGACTAACACGAGCTATATAATGTCTAAGATGTTTTTTGATCTTTTGTTATCCCACAGTAACCTATTTTAGTAACCCCCACAATAACCTAACATAGTAACCTATGTTAAACTGTTCCTGAGCCTGATGCCCAGCTTTCAAAGCTAATCCAGCTTTCTTTTTCATGTTTCTACTTGTTCACTTGTTTTTCTCGAGAATAATAGTTTTATGATTACAGCAAGATCACTAAGTTGCAACAAATACGTCCTTACTCGCAAAATCAACGAAAACGTAAGTTGTCTATAATTCTAAGAGAAAATAGAATCTGTTCTTCACAATATGCGATAATTGCTTCTCACCGGTGTTCGATTGGAAAACCCGAGCGGGATGTACGCTAAGCTTCACAATGTGGCAGCAAGCAACAATATAAATCACTCGAAGAGATCACTCTCGTCGTCACCATTAGCAAACACAATCAACAGTTCTCCACATTCACAAGCAATGTTAGAGGTCACTCACCAAGACCACTCTACCGGGATCACTCTATTACAGCTTTTTCGCGCCACTTATACACGGGTGTTATTCTTCGCACACATCCCGTTCATGATGAATTGCACATTCAACGCTACCTTAACCGATAGGTTGCAACACCGGCATTTTACTAAGATGATTCCTGAAGCGGTGTCTACTGTTGAATTTTTGATCACATTCCAAATGGTATATCATCAAAAGACTAAAAAACAATTTAAGTCAATGGCTAACAACAACACGCTATTTCGTCAAATATAGGAAAACAAACTTTTGCCAAGAAAATACGGACATATTATGGCAAAGCGTTAGACAAATTTCAGCTTTTTTCTATCATATTTGATTTTTATTCTTCTGCTTAATCTTTTTCTTTTTTTTTGTTAATTTTTGTGACGGCAATTGGCGGCAGGCCGAAGCCTGAACTGTGCTTCTTGCCGAGGCGGTTGAGGTGAACGCCCTTGCCCAAGGAGTGTTACGGCTATTCACGCAGTGGCTGTGGATCGACCACCCAACCTTCCAGTTGAGAGGCGGACACTTTACCACTGCGTTATTGCCAGCGTGGTCCATCTACAGGCCCGCGGACAGAATGTTTAAGGCCCGCCAGCTTTCTCAGTATTGATTATTGTGTGTATATTACAGCAGGTGATTATAATCAGAACAAGCATAAAATCTGTTAAATAATAGTGTGCAATATTAACGGCGTTAGACCAGACTGTAGAGAGCTTCTGGAAATTAGTCAGCAAAGATAGGTTACCAAACTGAACGATTTCGCATTAATAATGCACTCGATGTTTGGAAGCACATTCGTGTACCAAGGAATTTTTTTCCGGTGGCGGTAATCGCATATTTACAAAATATAACCTTGTTCTGGCACAATGAGGTTTTCAGCCAATCACAGCGCGGAAAACATTCCAGATGATTGATGATTGCTGAAGAGGTTGTTTGTTTCACAGAATAGTGTCTGTAGTCCTGAGTGTAGTGTCACTGGTGAGTAGAGCAAGCTACTACTACCTACGTTTGTTGCAAAGTGGACAGACTAGGATGGCTAACCTGTGACCAAGAAAAGCTCCACATGGGCAGCCATACTTGCCTAATTTGAACAAAATTCACAATATTCTCAAGTTGTAGCCTAAGCACTATATTAATTTATGTAGTAGTCATGATTGTGATTCACAACATTTAGCTACGTACAAACAGATTTTGGTATGGTGCACAGAAATTGTTAATTAATTCAAAGGTTGTACTCTGATTGTTTTTGTAAATTTTTCATACTGTACTCTAAACAAGAGAAATGTTGATTCTAACTTATCAGAGGCAAGAAATATGAATAGTATTACAATACATGTTTGAATGTATTACAAATGTATTACATAAGAGATATGATGTGCTCTCAGTAAAAGAAATTAATTGAAAACGCTGTTGTTCTTGGTGCTGCAGTGCATAATCTAGTCTATAACCTGCACACGTACTACCCTGGCTTGTGGTTCTTAATTCGTTGCATTGAAATACTTTCTTTGCCGAGATTGTGTAAACACATTAGGCCACAAGTGGCTGCTATCTTTCCAATATGGGTAAGCCAGTGTTCGTCTTATAAGCTGGCTTCAACCGTGACTAGGCTAAAAACATTTTTCAAAAAGCCGCTGCTTTGCAAGAAGCCGTCATAGCAACTCGTTGTGAGACGGGCTTCAGTAATCATCAGGAATGTTAGCCGTGCTGTGATTGGCTGAAAACCTCTTAGTTCCCGAACAAGGTTACATTTTGTAAATATGCCACCGGCTTCAGGACACTGAAAAAAAAAGAATCACTTCCCGAACGAATCACCTTTAAATAACTCGACAATTCCCTTATCGAACGCATCGCCCGATGACAAAGAGCGACAAAAATCAAAACACTAGAAAAACTCACAAATGACTACAAGATATTTTTAACACGTGTGTGAGGGTACATTTTCTACCATGAAACAAGTCAAATCAAAAACAAAGTGAATGGCAGACGAAACGGTGGAACATAATCTCTGACTTGCTACCACTAACACATTGGCATTGATGAGGTAAAGATAGTGTCACAGAAGCTTCAATCACAGCAGTCGCACTGATAGATATTTGTAATGAATTGTTTGTTGCTATTGCGCAGCAATTTCAATGACACTCTCACTTAAACTAAGTTGATTTCCCTTTTCAATTTGAAATCTTGTGAATCTGTTGTTTTACATATCTTTGTTTTGGAAGTGGCCCACGAGTTGTCGCGTTTTTGTAAAATGGTGGCCTGTGGGCCGAATGTAGTTGGACCACGCTGGCCGAAAAACGACAAATCAAGCAGCTAATCACGTCTTAAAGGATTAGCTAATTAATTTGTCGGCAAAACCTTCCATAACTTTTTTCCTCTCAATATTTTCATTTGATATTTGGTGGGATGTTGTAGCACACAAGGAAAGCCTGTTCTGCAATTTTCAGATGTTTTGTGTGTGTTGATTGGGTACAATTCACTCTTCAAAGATATGAAAAGGGCAAAACAATCCAAAATTTTTGGGTTTTGCTCTGTTTTACACCCCCCAAAAAGTTCATTTCTTCTATTATTTTCGCAAAGTTGTGGTCATGATAGACATTTTATGCAGAAACTTTTTGCCAACGTGTTTCGTTTCCGCTCCACGGTTTTACAAAAGCCTCGAATATTTTTGGCAAAGTGAAAAACTGGTTTTCCATCAAAAAGACGTCACATGTATGTGCATAATACCTCAAAAATTATTTGCGGTCTTCCGAAAGCGAAGATGTCTTCACTAACTCTCTAGCGTGATTCGCTGGCGAGTCATGGCTGATTTTATCTTCAAAAGGCACGATCGTGCCATCTGCGGATCTTAACGGGTGTACAAATTGAAAGGTACGGTATGCTGTGGATTTTTGTGCTTTTTGCATACTTTTTCTGTGGCAATAACAGAGTTGAGTTTCTCTGCAAATGTTAAAGAGCATAAATCCAATGAAAACAAAGTCAGAATTTGGATGGAAATTCACACACTAGAAGATTTAAAACATCGCTTAGAGTTTTCAATAGATGCAATGCAAAAACTTCTTCATTATGTGAAATCATTGAGATGTTCCCAAAAATTAAGAATGGAATATGAAGTTTGTACTCTAACATTATAGTTAATGCAATCGCCTATTTGCAAAAAACAAGCTTGTCATGTAATACTGAAAGAATGCCTATAGCATTCAGCTGCTAGAAGCAGATCTACAGTCGCGCTCAAAAGTTCAAAGAACACCTGTCTAAAATCTGGATTTTTCCAGCAAGTTTGGAAAATTGTCTCATTTGCTTCGTCACATTACTTTTTATGTTGGAAGAACATTGTTACATTACTGATGGTTCTATTGCAACCTTTAGAAGTGCGCTTTTTAACAATTTGGTTGTCTTGTCAGTGTCACAATAGAAGCAAGAATGTTCAAAACTATCGCAAGTTTTACTTCTGAAAATATGGGCAAAAACAGTGTTTTCAGGTGTGGACAGGTCAAAAACTATTATATTGCGGGGTACTCAGAAAGGTAAATATCTGAAAAACTGAAGTTCAGTCAAGACTGCAATCCATCAACAATACCTTCCTCCACTTTTGAGTGGTCCAGTGGAGGTGAGACTTTGCAAAGGTATTTCTCTTAGTTTTCATGGAAGGTGCAAGCCCAACTTTTCTGGGAAGTTTGTAGGCTCTGAGCCCAAATTAATCACTGAAACGACGTATCAGGGTAGATGTCTGACATCTGCACCTGTAAGCAACAAATCTGATCAAATATTTTCCTCAAAAGTGGTGAGTAAGCGTACTACCATCTTCTTTCTGATGTGATCATCTCTTTGACTGGTAACCTTGGGCCTACTAGTCCCGCTCAAGTCCTGAAAACTACGTCTCGAATCTGGCAACTGCCGGCTGCATTACTTACAGTCCTGCTGAACTTCAGTTTGTCAGAGATTTGCCTTTCTTAGTACCCCTCTTCATGCAGTATAATAATTTTTTACCTGTCCACACCTGTTAACCCCTTTTTTGCCCATATTTTCAGCAGCAAAACTTACGATAAATTTGAACATTCTTGCTTCCATGACAACCAGATCGTTAAAAAGCTCACCCTTAAAGGTTGTACTAGAAGCATAAGTTATGTAAATATGTTCTTCCAACATGAAAAGCAAAGTGACGAAGCAAATGAGACACTTTTCTAAACTTGTTGTAAAAATCCAGATTTTAGGCAGGTAATCTTAAACTTTTGAGCGCGACTGGATAAATATCACATTTTGTTTTGTGTTTAGGCTTATCAGACAGCGCTCCGATATCTTGTGGCCGATCCTCCGAAACCAGAGCAAGTCGATTTATTTTGGACAATCGTAGTGCAGCAGCAAGCACAGCTGGTTGTCTCTTTGGAAGGACACGTGGGTTCACAGCGCTTTACAATAGCGTTATTTTTTCTTATTGCAGTTATTATTCTCCCTTATTGCAGCACCGCATCCGCCACATCTGAAACATCTGATCAAACCATCCTCAACCTTTGAAAGATTAAATGTATCACAGGACTGTTTCAGTACCGTATTTATTCGATTTTCAGTCGCCATTGAATTTACGCCGCACGAAATGGCGTGACAAATTTAATGTAAGCCGTCCTTTGATTGTGTTGTAAGCCGCACTTGAACATAGGTTACCTAAGCCTCCGAGATACTTTCGCGTACTGGCACGTTATCGTTTTTAATTGGTAACCCTGCTAATGATGCTTACACCACTACAACTGTCTTCTGTTCATCATAATCCCTCCTGTGACGCATGTGCGCTTGATGCTAAAGAAATAGAATGGGAAAAGAGAGTTTGATCGACAAAAAGTAGCCAAGGAAAGACTGAACGTCATCTGTACCTTTCGATAAGGTAAAGAAATAAAAGATGTAAGCCGCACGAAATGATGAAAAAGAACATTGTAAGCCGTGTCTTTTGTTTCAAATGATTCGAAAGAGTTCATCTAAAATTCTTTGAATCATTTGGATTGAATGGAAAATGCTTAATAGCAGTACATTTGAAAAATAAAAATCTAGTTATTGTTGTCACTCAGGCAGGACGTATGCTGAAACAAAGATCTAGGCAAATCACATTGTGCATTCTGTCTCAATCAATGGCTTTGTAAGATTTGAATGCAGCAAAATTTAATACCATTAATAAGCCGTTGCTGTCGAAACACTTGCACGTGCATTATAATACAACAAATTGTACAAAACAACGAACATCAAAATGTTTCGTTCCGGACAAGAAGCAGGGACATTGATTGTTACGTCAGCTATTGTCTGTTACAGTGAGTTTCGTTTGCCAGTTGTTTGCTAAGTGGTGACACATATTTCCCTTCAAAAAAACAGAATTAAACTGGCATGAACGTATGATGAAAAAAGAAATCTTCGAAGTTGATGGAGATACCACTTGAAAAAACATTCTGGCTTTGCATTTTTCTTTTATGTCAAATGCCTAATAAAACTTTCATTGTTGACAAATCTGTTTCATTCGAAGATATTTTTAGAAAGACTTCTTCACCTCCTCAGCACAACAAGTCTCTGACACAATTAACTCAGAAAAATTCACTGTCCAAGTGTCTTCTACACAAGAGATGAATTTCTATGCCATCCGAGAACTAGCAATCACTTTACGCGAAGGCATTTCAGTAAGATCCGCGTGTGCAATTCAAATAATCAGTTATTCGCAATTCTGTGCAAGACGGTTTCACCATATGGGTTTTTGTCAACTATTTCTAATACTGTAAAAAGATATTTCAAAAATTATGCTTATGATGAAAAACTGAACAAAATTGTTGAATTTTTACTAAAAATGGTGATTCTGAAGTAACATAATACAATTTCTACAGCGGACGCATAGCTGCACGCATATGCAGATATACGGCTGGGAACGTCAACTTCCCCCAGTAAGCGAAACACGAAAAGTCATCACAGAGTTGAGGAATTACATATCAGCAGGAACAAACAAGATATTGTTTTATTCAAGGTATATTGTTTTTGCATAACTTTTTATTAAAAAAGTAAATCAAAATATGAAACCCTCCCAAGTTTCGCAAGTTATCTTATCTATCGCAGAACTGGCCGTATGAAAGCACGGTGCTGCGGTCAAACTTGTACTAGCAATTTTAATGAAATTCCGAATGGTGAACCATAATTGCTAATGTCACAGAAAAAGCAAAGTTTTTCACGGAAAAAAGAAATGTTTGTTTGATGGTGCTTTTTCAAATGCTTATGAAACCTTTTACCCAAAATCAAAAAGTCATGTTTCGTTAAAGATTGATTTGTACTGATCATCACTTTTTCACATATTTGTACACTGTCTAATGAATGCGTAAAAAACTCTCAAATACAGCTAAGCAAGCATTTACTTGGCATGTCACACGTGAAAACTATTCGTTGAAAGGTCTGTAGTTTATTTAACTCTAGATAGCAATTGTTCAGTGCAACAAGAGTTGTTTCAATTGTTGTTTGTAAATCTTAGACAGAGCAAGCTCCGAAGAAAGTTACTGTAAAATTAGATACAATGAGTCGTTTCATTTAATTCAGTGGCAAAGCTGGGATTTTGATAGCAGTCCTGAATTTATTGGATCGAGTTCAAGCTCAAGGGCAAGCTGACGTCTTCAGAACGGTGAAAGATATCCAAGATGTAAAAACAAATGAGTTTGATTCGAAGGTGAAATTTTGGCTGCAACTTCTGTAAGCAGAAAACTCGTAGACGTCGTGCGGTTTTTCTTGCTGAGTTTCTATTTGTTTCTTTCGTCAAAGCGTTAACATCACACTCACAATTTTTTGGTCAGCAAAACCTTGACAACGAGCATACATTTATGGGCAAAACAGCAAATTTCAAACATTGTGTTCTAAAATATTGAGCTATTGGGCTGTTTTTTTATTTTTTTGTTGAATAGGCTTTCAAAGAGCTCTTTTACAATATTGTTCAGCATTTCAATTCAAAGCACTGTACGCCATCTTGTGATTTTGTTGATGCACTGATCCTTTTTTATTATAAACCTTTGTCATTCCTCGACAATGTTCAAAATATTAAGGAATCGTCTTTTTTGCAGGAGCTCTACGAGTATTGTTACACTGTGGTGGTTGATCAGCTATCAGCCTTCGACACCTACGTCAACTGCTGAATGATTGCAACATATCTCCAGAACTTGATACTGTAACTTAGAAAATTAGTTATCTTGATAATTTAGCTTACATATCAAGCTGCAATGATGCTTTGCCAGGGCCGGATTTACCTATAGGCTATATTGGCTTAAGTCTAGGGCCTCCAGATCCAAGGGGGCCTCCAAGAAACTGCGGTACGCATAGATTTCATTGCCGGTAGGCTATATGATCAAATCGATAAATATTTGTCAAAATTTTATGTTTTAATTATTCATGTAATTTAACTATATTCACCTAATCAGATTCTGTGTTGATATCGCCAGGGTCTTTCAATGAGTTTATGTGAATCTCAGTACGACCGTTGGCCATGCCGACTGCCGAGTCGCCGACTATTGTGTCCAGGGCTCCCATTTAGGAATTTCTGATACACTCAGATTGTAGATGAAAAAAAAATTTCTCTGCCAAAAAAACGGAAATTTTAATTTGCAAAAAAGAGAACGGATGAAAATACCTGAGGAGAATTATTGACTAAAATGCCGATTTGCTTAAAGTTCCTCTTCCAAATTATCGTCCGCAGGGTGAACATGTAACACTTGGATCCCATTGTTCAAGACATTTTATGTAACGCTGGTGAGATATTCTAGTAAATGACATTTCTCAGTAATTCAGGCTTAGGTATCCAATAACCGTTTTGATGGCTGCTTCTTGACAATGCTTGTTTGGATAACAGTTTTTCTAAACAGTCTCGGTTTTTGCCAATTTGTATTTATTTTAACATGGATAGCAAGTGAAAATGTTCTTTAAATAATGACGCAGCAGACTGGCAAAATCATAAATCTGGTCATTAAATCATAAAATGTTCCGAACGCCGGGTTATCCACACCGTCTTTGATATTACGCAGATAATACCAGAAATCAGGGATAGATTTATTGGACAACGACATGTTTAAACTATCGATATATCCTCCAGCTGTTCTTCAGGCACAGGGTGGGAAAAATGTAGGACCACATTTGCTATTGAACTTGGATCTTTGTGAAACCTTGATCTGCAACGGAATCTAAAATAGCCTACCTATGCTGGCGATATATCTTTCCTGCAATGGAAATCGTTTTTCATTTTGCATGCATAGGGTACCCAAAATGTTAAAACAGTCATTCTTAAAACATTGTTTCATCAATATTCAATTCCTTCAATTGGCATCTGATGCAATGCCCTTTTACGTAGTTTACCCAACTGTAAATCTTTCAATTTTCACGTAACCGTTTGTGACTTATTCATGTTACTTTTGCTGTATACCCAACTGCACGACTGACTTTACCGGATCGCAAGCAACCTTCAGTATTTGCTATTGATGCTGGTGTGAGCGTGCAAAACAGACTGAACATGCTTTGATTAACAGATATGAGAACTTATTTAATCTGATGGTCGCATACGAACTCTATGGGCTAATTGACAGGAAGATCTATTAGATTTACTGCAGGTAATTCCCAAATTCATGTTCCAAAAAAACACATTTAACGGGATTTTTCATAATTAAACTTAGACAATCAGATGCACTCGAAAAAAACAGATCTGGGTGGAAAAAACTAGCAATGGGAGCCCTGATTGAGTCGATTTATTTAAAGCACGTTGGCTGCTTCCTCTGTTTGCTGAATCGTACCGATATTTACGTGTGAATCAGGCGAAAGAACTTGTGACTGTTCGTGTTTGAAATGCACCTTATCGAAGCTTAAGGTTGTGTGTAAGAGCTATGTGTAGGACGATGTTGAGTTCGTGTTGGCTCCTCAACACGAAACGCCTTGTGATCCTGAATTAACAACGAAAAAAGAATTTGATTACTGAAAAATAAATTGAAGAAAACAAGCTAAAGACAACGACGAAATCACGACAAGCCAAACAAAGCTGAACACGAAATGACTACTAAAGACGTTAACCTTGCATAACATTGTCATGCATACCTATTTGATGTATTGTAGAATTGTACTTACGCATTTACTGCACCATACTGTTGGGAGAGAGTAACCAAAATCCTTATAACATTACACTAACCAAAACGTAGCCCTAACCCTGATAAAAATCGTAATCGAAATTACTAACGATTAAGAATGGCTTTCATTCCTAGAAAAGTGACATCACGGACGCACGATTGCGCCAGACTCACGCGCTCAATGCGTGATCGCGAGGATCGCGAGACGGGAATCAACCAATGAAAATACACGATGAAATTGATCATTGCTAGGTTCAATCGAGCAGTGGGCTTACCAAGCTTGTCACCTAAACCAGTAGTGGTCGTACCAAACTGGAACAAACCAAATTGACGGATAAATAGTTGGCGAGCTTGTGGGGTCTGGTGAACTCGTGAACCAGAATACACTTGTAGCTAGCTATTATTCCAGAACGGTTAGACTAACGGAATCACCGAAGTTCTAACCAATTTTCAAGCAGGTCGAAGGGCGACTGCTTAACCATATGGGTTACTCTCTCTCCCCGTCTATGCCATAATAGAACTGCGCATCAACCCTTGATTACTTGTAATAAAGCTTGTATATGTTAAAGTATATTATAAACCCCTGTTGTAAGGTATATC
>JGI24021J15306_10001994_pt1 | contig 21210 bp, 10 predicted proteins | sample Ectturendosymbi1_FD_15306 | JGI IMG/M metagenome (IMG submission 15306)
TTATCTTGCGAGCTTCTGGGAGTATCGACTAGATAACCTGAGGGTTTTTTCGGTCTCCCAACTGCAAGCTTGGGAATGCTTTCAATTGTTTACAAATGGCGTTTGTTTTTTATTGCATCGCATCCGGTTTTTGCAGTTAACAATAAACAATAGAAAACAATACTACCTTCCAATCCTTACAGACATCCAACCTGCTGAGCTTCGTCGCAGTAGAGCCACACTGTTTCTAGCGCGCCGTGCTATGGAGCCTAGATATTTGCTCCACTCAGCGCTCACCCGTCCATCAAGTGCAAACGTTGGACGCCTCATATCGAGACACCCATTTATACCCGACGCACAACATCTCATCAGTTCTTCCGACAACAACAGACGTGCGGCGCAGTGGGCGGATAACTAATGGAATGCGGAGTGGGAGGACAATCCCACAAGCGTCCGCACTTTCATCCCCGACACCGGCACCCACTCCCCCGGAATGACCCTCCCATGAAGAGCCTGGGTCCGGCTTAACCGCCTCAGTACCGCTTTTTGGTCGTTTCCGCTCCTGCTTGTACAAAGGGGTATGGCCTCTTCTGCGGCCTGTGAGTGTGGTCGAGAAGAACAAACCGTCGATCATGTTGTCCTCCAATGTCTAATCCATCGACCTCCCCAGGGGCTGCACGGCCTGACGGTTCTCGACGATGAGACAACCGAATGGCTGCTAAGCACCTGCCCCGAGATTTGGTGCGGCCAAGTAGTGGTTTGAACAACTAGTTCAAAAGAAGAAGAAGATTCCAAAATACAAGGCAACAATTCGCCAAAAAAGTTTTTAAAAAATTTTACCGTTGAAATGCAGTTTGTTTTGGAGAGCTGTGCTTAATTGCGAAGATTTCAAGCTCTCTGCTTTAAATGCAGTTAGTCGCTATTTTATTTTCCCATATACACATTTTGGGAACTCCATTTAGGAAAACTTTAACAGCGTAGAATATTTTCTAAAAATGGTTGCTATGGATAGTAGTTAATTTATTTTAGGGGTTAACGTTGGGAATATAACCACTACCGGATCACTTTGTATTTCTGTTGCATTGCTTTTTTGAGCTTCGTACAGAATAAAAACGCTGCATCGTCATTTTTGTGTTGGAACAACTGATTCCATGTCCTTAGGCAAATTTTAAGCTAATGTAAATGTTTGAAAATGATCATTCATTCCCATCATCACGATTTTCATATATTCGGGACTGATACTCCAATCAAACAAGTTCAAATACGAAGTTTAATGCTCGCAGAAGGAAGCAACGTTAAGTTATCTCTATCAACGTTTACGAACATGCCTTTTGTGTTTCTAGCACTTTGTTCGTGGTGGAACAGAAACTACTTTAAAATAGTGTTTCACCTTTGCACCGATTTTTGTTGATGATTCGATGAAAATATCTTTTGCAGGATCTCAGCATGGTGGGAAATAATTATCAATGTTATATGTACTCAAACCCTTCTTATGTCAACACATGTTTCTCCATCATTGCCGCTTGGGCAATTGGACAAGGGGTAAGATCAAACTAATCCTAAGTCATAAAAGACGGATATAAGTTACTGCTTAACCAGATTTTACAGCAAGCGGTATGATCACACCAATACTTTCTGCACAAGCATAAATACGATCACTATTGAAGTTTGTTGAAGTAAATTAATCGCCTACAGATATGATTTCCTGAACTTTTAGGATGTTTCGAAGCACCAAGAGAGTAAAGATGATTGAAATTTATGTTTGCAGAAGGCATGCTTGGAATAACATGAACTTTGTTATAATGCAACATGAAGACATATACCTTTAATTTTGGCGCATTGTTAATCTATTTTCTTTTCAAATGTTTGCAATGTTTACTGAAACTTTTGAGAACTGTTTTGCAAAATGTTCACTATACAAATCAAGTGATATGCCAGTCAAACTTTTTTCTATTAAATTCATCTTGTTTGTGAACGTTGCAATAGGAAATAAACCATTTGGGTTTGGAGTACTGATAAATCTTTTTTTTTTCAAAATTGTATTTGTTACAAATGAACCCAACATTAAACAGCTTTGTTTCTTGATTGCTTTCACTGATTTGACCAAGAAAACAGATTGGAAACTCGAATATAAGACTAAAAATCACATTACTGAAAGTTTGTTTGATCAAAATGCATCAGGCAATTTTTGCTGTAGGCCTAATACTGTACTTGCAAAATGGTGTGCAAGTTATGCAAGTAAGTCTGTGAATGATCAGGGCTCGAAAAATATGTGGCTTCTTGAATTTCTTCAAAAAAAACACAAAATAACATTTATATTAACGTCGACATTTCTTTTCTTCTTGTGAATGCTTGCTTTATATAAATAAGCAAACTTTATACGTAAGCTGTATATGTATATGCATAGGCATTCGTGTTACCATCAAAAGTTGGCTTTCCATATGGAACTCTCGACTCTCCACGATATGTTATATTGGAAACTCATTATGACAATCCAAACCACAAAGGTAAATGTTATATTTAGTTGAAATTTGTTGGCAGTTCAGTTTCGTTTATATAAAGCTTTTGAACTCCTTTCCAAGTGGTCCACAGGCGTCTATCTCCGCTTTTGCGCCCTGGGCCATGCGGCTGGTTTCGCACTAGTTGAAAATCAAAGGAAGCATCACGCTTGAACCATTCCTTTTCACCAATCCTTAACGGTAACTTCGAAAGTTATCGAACCAAACCAGCTTTGTTTGAATGTTTTCAATCACCTGAACCACCTGACCAGTCATCAAAATGCAGCTAGCGGTGGACGCCGGCGCTGTTATTCGTGCTGTGTGGGAAGAGCTATCCTTCCGATTCAAGCAAAGGAAGTGTGCCCATTGCCTGGAGATGATAACATGACGTTTTGAACAAATGAAACTTGTAATTGGCTTCTCCTTGATAAATCGTAGTGGATAGATTTGACTGATGCTAGATACTGTAGCTTTATGTTTAAAGATATTTGCATTAATAGGTTATTGTCTTCAATTTCTGCAGGCACGCAACTATGGGGGGGGCAATCGATCAATTGTTCCCCACCGAAATTTTCAGAAACTTTTATAGCAGTTAGGTTCAAAACCAAGTTACAATTATTTTTCCCCACGTGAAACTATCAGCTGGGTGCGGCTTTGAATCCCTGTCATTTTTTTTCTGTTTCGATGAAGAGAAAACAGTTCATATTTTTTCCAGGAACATTAGCGCCAAACTCGAATCTTCTTGATCGGTACAAGTTCTTTATTCACATTGACATCATGTGTGAAAGTAACCTAAGTGAAGTAAATAGTGCTTTATTCTAGGCCTATGCTATGTAGGCTAAAGTTGTCTGCAACTGGGCATGCTGATATGTACCTGTCCCACTTGCATCTGCTAATGCCCAGTGACAGCGTGCACCAAAATGTTTGATTCATGCTTAGGGTCTGCACTCTACTTCTCGCCAATCCCATAGTCTTCATGTTTTTCTGACCTAAGTAACAGGCAGTCGTGATTTTGTGCGAAAGTATGCATCACAAATATTTCGGTTAAGTGCACAGGGGCGGGTACGCGGGGCTGTTGGGGGCAACATATGCCCCAAAAAACACTTATTGAGCCCCATTAACGGGGCCCGGTGCCCCTTTTTAATTGCGCCCCATTTGGCGGTAGTTATTGATGCTTGCACCTTACATAACTTCAAAATCAAACACAAAAGAACAGAACAACAATTTATTTGCCATCACGCCTGATTTAATGGGAAGAACACAACTGTTTATTCGGAAACTAGTACTTTAATTATAGGCTTTGTTGAAGACAACGCACATTGCAAAGCAGTTTCACATTCCAGTTTGTTACGAGATTTTGTCTTGCACGCTTTGTTTTTGTTATGTCGTTAATAATCAAATGATAATAAATCGATTAAATATTTTTTCAACATTATATCCTTTGCCATACTCGCCCTCCATTTCGAACATTTGCTGCCTCCCAGTTTTAGATTTCAGGTTCTAAACTAAGCAGAACACTAAACAATGCTTTACACTCTGTTGAACAGAATTTACGAGCGGACTTTCACCCAGTCTCTATTATCGAATAGTGTCAAAAATGTTACAGTATATTTGCCTGTTACTACTAAGGTTCCATTATTTTTCCTGCGTGAAAATTGCCCCTCTTTACCCAGGTAATCACATAGGCAATCGCTTTCGCTGCCACAGCATGGTTGTCGGTTTGTGCTGGGCTGTGCGCAGTTGGTCTGTTTTTATTACAAATTTATTTTCTAATGCCTGATGACAGCATTGGAGAAAAGGCAATAGTGAAAATAGGAATACGATGTGGAAAAGTCATATCTCACTCAAGATTCTAGCAAACTCATAGGCAGCTTCTGCAGGTAAATGGTCATATACTGGACAGATTTTGCAGAGATAGGCGTTGCCTTACTCAGATCGTGCTACTGAGCATTTAAACAAGGAACTGTTGAACGTAGCCAATCTCCTTCCAAAACTGATGAACTACAGTATCTGATTTGGTATTACGATTACTGGGAAAAGTTTGCTTAACTGTGTTATCAGCGCTGAGTTTTCAATGCATATCACGAAATAGCACAAGTCTTTCTGTTCTGCTTAACATTTACGTTGCGATATATAGTTTGCCTAAGATAACGACATGATATATGTGGTTTGTAAAGTCCGCAGCCAATATCCAGCTTGTTTGTTATTTAGCTCCCTCAAATGACAACAGAAAAACAGTACATCGATAAACAGTTAAAATATTTAGGTTGGCGACGTTTCTGGAGGTGTTATAGACACAAATCTGAGAAAAATGCTTTCAGCCAGACACATCACAAGGAAAAAGGTTTGGATGATGTAATTAATGCAAATTGGTAGAGATTGGACTGTCGGTTTCACGCTTCTGTTAAGCAGCGTCACAGCATTTTTCAAAACCTGGCTAGCGGGATGAATGTTTATTTCTTCACATCAGGAGTCCACTGTCCGAGCAGGTTAGCATTATTATCAAAGTGAATTAGAATTCTACTGTTATAGGCTGGGTTAAATGTATTTTAGGGTATCATATTTTAGGACAAATTTGAGTCCATCATGCGATTGGGAAATTGGTTGTAATGATAGCCAGCACAGCTACCTGAAATGAGAGTAGTGTCATAGCAAATGCTTTTTGTCATTTGTTTTGTTTTCGAAATGTCGCATCAGAAATAAACATGATTTCCACGTAAATGCAAATGAACAATCGTTTGTCTGGAAACATGATAGTTATTTACCTCTTTACTCGAATCCTACCGTTGGACTTTAGTTGTCACTTGTGAGTGTAAAACGAATCGCTCTACTTCCAACCAGGTCGGGAATAAGTTTCAGATATTGATTTTTCTGATCTCGGTTCGAATAGCCAAAATAGTGGCAAACGCTAGCGTGCAGCATGATTTACGTTTGGCAATATCTTTTAGATACTTTTTATCGATGTAGGAGATTGTTTGAGACACCAAAATTCTTCTTATTTACTGTGCAGCTTGCGAAAACCGCTTTTTTAACCCGTTTCAAAAGCTTTGTGAATTAATGATGCAAGGCGCTATTAAACTGGAGTGATTTCCGGAAATATCACGTAGTTCAACTAACAAAGATAAAGTTTCCTGGCCTACAAAAAGGAGCCAATTTTTTGTGTTACCTATACGTTTTCATAGAAAAAATCTTTTGGCGATACCCATATGACTGCCCCTCCCAAAATACCTGGATTCTGCCACTGTAAGTACATAAATGGCTTTGTTTCAGTAACAGAGAAGTAGTCCTTTGACTTATTGCGTTGCATTCATTCACGCTTGTTAAAGTTAGTGAATGATAGGATTTTATACAGAGCTTCGTTGTAAGCCCGGCTTCAGACGAATACAGTGCATGCATATACATTCACAGAGTTTCATTTCTATTCTTACTCACTGTTTCTCCAGCTATAGGCTGTGTAGTGCTTCAAAGACCGGAGGAAAGCACCCTTTTCCTGTGTGGTAGAATTCTGTAATACGATACCATTTCTTATAACTGACCGGTAAAAGTAAACGCTGGGGCGCGTAAATGGGATTCTGTATGAAGACGCCTGAACATATATGGTCGTAGCAGCAAGCAGCAATAATATTCCACATTCGATCAGGTTCGCTTTACCGGTGCAATGCTGCTGTTGACCCGCAACGAAGATAGGTGAAAACTCTTAGATATGTAGCATATACGTTTCAAAACTCCAATTCCTGACTTTGATATGCAAATACTGCTACAGTAACTCCACAGCCCGTGCAACTGCATTAACATATAAATCTAACGAAAATTAATTGATGATATTTATATTGACTTGAGCTTACCTGTTTTTCAGATATTCGGGATACCTCTGGACTTCGCTTCATTTATACGTCAGAGTTAAGAGAACATGATGCCGGCATATTGGATATCGGACACATTGTAACAGGCTTTGAACACATTATTCCGCCTGGATCTGAATCATTTTCATCCTACGGAGAGTGTGATGCAAAGTGTTTAGCAGCGGTAAGCTTGCATCAAGCGTCCCATGAAAAAAATCAGAAAATAAGAATTATCGCAAACTTTAAATTTTACTGTCTTTGTGGAAAGTGTTTTATTTGCTTCAAGTAATGCAAAACTAGGTAGCAGTTAACGGTCAAAGGCTGTTTCAGAAAAATAACAAATACATAAAATCTATGGAATGCCACACTTCTCCCTAAACATTTGTTCTGTAATTCGTGGACTGCAAATGACCTCAAATTTCACTAAACCGATTGTGATACAGAAGCTGCAACGTGGCACTTTAACCATCAGCACAAACGCATAAAACACTGCCAGTGCATAGAGACAAGGCATTGCATTTCACGATACCAGCATTAGCTCGTCGAAGGAGTGGCAAACGAATCGAATTACGGTTTTTCAAGCTTGTTAGTGATGGAAAGAATGTTTACACTCTGATCCACTTTTGGTAAATACAATATTATAAGGATTAAGTTTTTTCAATTGAAAGTGTTTCGGAGATCAGAGTAAAACATGAAATGCAAGGTGGTGGCTTGCACGAACTTAATGAAGACATTTGGATGTTTACACACAATATAGAAACTTTCGAGTTGGTTCGCTCGTATTTTTTTAACTAAAGATGCAGGGTTGTAAGAATTAATTTCAATGAGGTTATTTAGAAATCCGTAACATATTCAGTCTTTTCAAATTGTTTTGATCGTTTTTTGTTACTCATTGCAAAATACAGCCCAGCAATCGTGAAAGCAGACTCATGAATTTTAGTTACATTGCAATCACAGGAGACCCGTTTATAGACCTCTGATCTGTCGCATCAAAATTTATATATGTCGTTTCAAGGTAGAATTTTATTTAACTGCGGAGATAATAAAATATTTTCAAACATATAAAATATGTGTAGAAGCACATGTTCAAACATAAAAAGTTGCAGAACAAACAACTATGCCACATGATCAATGTGGTTGCTAGGTGAACTAATGTCATATGTACCACTTAATAGAACGTCAGCGTAGGTTATGTTTTGGTGACCGAGACGCTTTATTTTCTTTTCTTACTTCTTCCAAGGTTGATAAAATTATTTTGCAATAATATACTAGTGTGTTTTAAAATTTTCACAAAATAAGATTTATGTTTCAATTTCCACCTTAATGCACTAGGCTTACGCACGAGGTTTGGAGCTATTTTGCAACCTTTCAAATGAATGCAATTCGAGGGTTCTGCAATTTTAGGAAAATTGAAATATATATTAGCTATTATTATCAGGCCTAAACTGCGGTCTAGTGGTGCGATGCCCGACAGGGTTACAGCTGCTCTGGATCAATCAGTCTCTTTTATAGGCAGAGTGAGATCTTTAGCTAAGCAAAGTAATCAGTCTAATTATGGAAAAATAGCAGGCAGGTTGAAAGTATTTCTTCACTCCGGCAACACCTTGCAGTGGAACCCGACTCCAATAACCACATCCTTATATGGGGCTCTCTGCGATTGAAAAAGGCGGCCCACTGATGATTTGGCAACTCAATCACTACAATCCTTGGCGATAGTGCTTTCGATTTCTGTCAAAGCTCACACATTCTCTCGTGGAAGTTCTGCTACACACATACACACTTCTATTTACGTCAACGTAAACAAATTTCGTTTCATTGAATTTCTAACGTCATCAAACAAAACAGCCGATTTGCAATGTACTGTAGTACAGCAGTGACCTTGATCACAGCCTACAGTTTTTCAAAGTATGGTGCTGATCAGCCATTCGTTCTTCAGGGCATGGAAAGTGCAAATGTGTCGAAGATCAACATTTTTTCTGTCTTTCCCCATTCACATCTGGCAGGAAAAGCAATGTCTCTACACCATGTAAGGTAAGTGGTTACATTATATTTGGCATGTTTTCAGCAGAGGCTGTTAACAATTTTGCATGCGTTTCTACAGTACATTACAATATTTTGCAAGCTCCTGTTTTCCTTCCTATATCTGTATGCAATTATAAAAACAATGCCCGTTTAATGTTTTGGTTAACCTAATTTCGGTTTGAACCAGGGCCATAGACACGGGAGGCATTTTGGGCAGTTCTCCCCAAATATTTCTTGTGACACCCCAAAGTTTGTTGTCCTCAGAAACGTTTGTTTGCAACATATAAGAAAAACAAAAATTTTGCCCCGGTAAAAATATGCTTTGCACCCTCAAATCTCAGAACTTGGCTGCAGGCCTGACTTGAGCACGAAACCTGTAGTGTTACTTTTCGTTTAAATTTTCATTCAAATGCTTATTTCTGAAAACATTGAAAGCAATGTCGACATAACACCTACATTGGAAATACGTTCATCTGGCAGAATATGCTTTGCACGTATTGAAAGTATCCATTCAAAGATTACGGTAGTACGAGGCTCGTAAGGCCGTTCACATGCACTACAGTACTTTGTTTATATTTCACTATCAAATGGCACGAGATTGCGCTCTTCGTAATAATTAGTGCTAGAATCGTCAGCACGCCTAACCAAACTTTTGTGAAAATTACAAAAGACGCAAAGTTTTTGCTCTATAACATATTCATGACTTCACCTGCTTATAAATTGTCGTGAATAATAAAGTTTTTAGTATCAAACAACACTTCTTTCCTTGCTGGTTGTCGATCTTTGAAGATGTCGGTTAAGCAACAGACCTTGCACATGTAAGCCTACTGTTGAAAAAGGTTTGTCGCCCACTCTGATTTTTAGCGCAAAATTGCATATACACTAGAAGGACGCTGACGCGCCAATTGACGCGCTGTGGACACATAGGGGTGAATAACTTTGAAGTGGTAAAAAGTGCAGCCATGAAACTTTATGATCTGGTATCCTGTGACTATCAACTTCTTGTGGTTTTCTTCAAGAAATGTAATGTGTGCACTACCTACAATGACGGCATGCGTCAGTTGACGCAGCTGACACGGAAGTGCAAGTACTGGTTGCGGTAAGACCATGCCAAAACCAAAATCAATTGGTACCCCAGAATCAAAAACGATTTAGCATCCACACCTCTGTACTTTTGTAACTTTTATCGTCAGTATTGTTTCTGTGACGTCAAAGCTTATCTTTTTCACATCTGGGCCACTGCACTAGCGCTACATTTGTCAGAAATGACGATGCTGTCAGAGGAAAATCAAAATCTGCTGCAACATTTTTCACTAAAATATCTATTGGATATTTTATTTCTACTACGGAAAATCAGTCGCAACAAATAATGTATAATGGGATTGGACCGAGGTTGTAAAAAACAGTTACCATATCATCTGTCACACAGGGCCGATTGCAAACTTACAATCTTCTGCCATTTCACCCTTGGCGTTCATCGTATTCAACCAGTTTCTGGCAGACCGCTCTGCATTGCTCGGAATACTTCATGTTAAGCCTATGTTGCGAAATATAAGAAAATGCGCTGTTGAGGCGGGTGCAAAACAAATCGGTGACCAAACCTGAGATGCGGCTCTTTTTGAACTGAAAAAATTCACAAGTTTGGGGTTGCTTGCGGCGTGATAGGAGGACGCAACTTCCGTGTAAAAATTTCATGGAGTAAGTCACGCCGATGTGCAATGTTCTCACATGCTATGCCTAGTAACATCAGATTTTTAGAACTTATGATATATTTCGGCTTTGATCTTAAGACAGATAGTCATAGATATCTCATCGAAAACTTCCAAAAAGTATTTTTCCTCAGCAAGTAGAACAGTACTGTGGAAGAGCAGTTGCTGCCATGCTAGGCATGATTCATCCAGTACACGGGTAATAAATCAGACAAGCTTGATGGCAGTTGACGCCGAAAACACACAGTTCGACGGGCTTTCCATGCAGAAAAAGATGACATGCAGAGTTCAGACGTGAGAGTGCCTAGTGATGTTGTTCTGAAGCTAAAGGCTAGACTTTCCAGAAGGTTTTAATGTCACTTGTGATAATTTTTTCACCTCACTTGACCTGGCACTGTGAGTTGCTGAAAAGAAGCGCAGTCTCGTTAGAACAATGCCACAAAACAGGAAATTCCAGAAGTCCAAAAAGAAAAACGAGCTTTACAAAACAGAAGTGTTTCGGTTCGATAGTGAAATGCCAATCACGCTTACACCACATCAGTGCAAATAAAAGAAAAGAGTATCTATTTTGAGTAGCCTGCATCTAGATGTTCAATTTCAAGCGATGAAAATCCGAAAAAGAAACCCGACTTAGTACTGTAATACAATGACACAGTGGGAGGTCACCGCTATGATCAAACGACTTGACTGTACTCCATGACAGTAGGAACTAAAGGCGGCATGTGCAAGTCTTTTACGATGCTTGATTATGGTTTTTATCAACAGTTTGGCAATTTACAAGTTCGTCTGCCATACTAACGTAAGCTAGATTACCAAACTTACTGGAAAAGTAATCAACCGTTGTTTGACGGCAGGTGTGGTGTTGGAGTTTCAGAGGTAGATAAGAAATGCACAAAATGACAAAGGAACTGGCAGCAACAACCGTGTCGGATAAGCATCCAGCAGAAGAATTTTTCGGCCTCTGAAACTCCAACACCACACCTGCCGTCAAACAACGGTTCACGTTCTCTACTCCAAAGTGTACTATTGACACTTTTCAAAGTCATGAGAATCGCGTGTAAGGCACCGGTGCATACAAAATGTGCAAATCGTGAAATTCATTACTGCATGCACAGCGTATTCTGCATTAGTTATTCAAAAATGCCGGTCATTGAATGTAGGTTTTTTATATTTCCAAATAAAAAAAATCAGTAGAAAGTAATTTGCAAAAGAACAAGAATTTCCTTAACAAAATGTTTTATATTTCCGCAATTTGAAAAGAATTGCGTCATTTGACGCGTTTCGTCCTTCAATGGTATGCAAAAACAGCCATGATTCTGGTGTTGACTTTATGCGTGAAGAATATTCTGGATATATTTTCTAACAATAACGACCAATTTATGCCAAAAAATTGTCACTCACTTGAAGTATATATTTCGTTGGTTTCTAGTTGTCCAAAAATCAAAAAAATGGTTGGTAATTTAATAATATTTGGTAACCTGAAAGCTACAAAAGTTCCTGTGTCATCTCTCTTTTCCAGTAATTTTGGTAATCTGAGACTACGCTATAATATTTCACTGGACTGCAGCAATAAAATGGATAGTTTTTGCGTCTCTAGCGACAATAAACACCAACAAGTGGGAAATATTTTAAGCCAGCACTGGCGTAATTCTAGAAGACTTCGACAACCGATTTGGGTCGATGACTCACTGTTGATGAAAATGCTGTGAAAAAACTCGTTAGGCCAAATTAGGGTTTGTCTTTTTTATGATGATGATTGGACGTAATTTTGCGCAAAACTGCACATTGCATTGCAGTTTTGTTTAATGGAAACTGTGAATAAGCAATTAGTTTAATGCTTGGCTAGAAATATGAAATTCTAATTGCATGACGTTAAATTACCATGATTGCTACCACTGTTTGAAATATATATATTTTTTTTCGAATTAAACTTCATCTTATACAATCAGCAATATCCTGGAAATTAGAGTGCTGTTCTACAAATTTATCACGATCATTTCATTTATTGCCACAGTTTTATTTTTGGCAACGCAGAAACGGAACTGAGCTCCGCCCTATCTTCAAAGATGACAATTACGACTTCAACTACCAAGAAGGAAGAGTCCTTCTTCACGAGAGAGTAGTTGAAAAAGGAGATGTGCTTTTTACAAAATGTGATTATAGAACCGTGAACAAGAAGACAGTAACTTTGGTAATTTACAAGTTTGAAGTGTTTGATATAGCAACTATCATCACGTCACCTTACAATTTGAACGTTCACACTATTGTGACAAATCTCAAAGGGGTACCATTTGAAGACTTTGCAAATCTAAGAAAACTTTGCTAGGCACTTTGATGTTTTGTGCTGTTGCGATTGGAAAGCCAGAGCGGCATGTGCGCAAAGCTTGACACTGTGGCAGAAAGCAACAATAGAGATCACCCGACGAGATCACTCTGTTATTGCTTGTTTGCACCACGTATATATGGGTGTTGTCTTTCGCGCACATCTCGTTCGTGATGAATAGCACTTTTAACGCAACGCCAACTTAGAGATTGCAACAGTGTCAGCTGCTGAACTGTGCTTTTGAGATCTACCGTGTTGTGTTACAAAACATTTGCAAAGTTTAAACACGTTTTTTATGCCTATCGTTATGTATTTCCAGACAATCAGACATGTTTTATTTGAATTGAGGTTAAATCGCATCGTGACATCATTTGAGACGAGGACGAAACACAGGAAGCTCACTAAGCGCAACTTGCCGCACAGTGGAAGTTCTCCACGGTAGATTACATGTTTAGGGGAATGCGATTATAAAAGTAAATAAACTTCCACTGTTTTAGTTTCTATTTCAAGCTCGAAGGGCACAAAATGCTTTTTTAGTTGTGCTGAAAAGTTACAAAGGAGTTACTCGGTGCAGCACGTGGAAATTGTTACAGCGCGCGTACGCAGTACCGAAAAAGGAAACACTGAAAACATGCTTCAACGACGCAAGTAGTTTGTCATCATACATAAGTATTACTGCACGGGAAAAACTAAAAAGTCGTAATAAGGATTAGAGGATTGAAGTGGCCGACTGGATGTGACAAGTTGCACGCGTTTGTCCAGCGATGCACATCGTTGGACATATGAATGAAAATTGTTTCGAATCAAAGTATCAACAGTTTTGATCAAGTTTGTAACCTGATGTTCTAGAGCGCAATATTTTACATAGGATTTTGTGTTCTTGTTACGCCGTTGGCAGTCAAACAATTGCATGCAATAAATCCGGAGCCGAGGATTTTTGCTGAAGTTAAGCACTGAGCGAAGGTTCCTTTCCGCCTGTACCAGCACAGTGCAATGACTTCTTTCTAGCAGTGTAACACTTTGGGTACTATTATGCATGAATCTGATCGCAAATACAGTTTTAACTAAACAACTCTGTTATCCAGAGAGTGAAGCCCTTTTAAGACAAATTGCACAACGCGAAGTATAAGAGTTAACCTAGTTTGTTGCTTCGTCATTTTCCTACAATTGACTTTGCCTAATTTTTTCTAGTTTTCACAGTTTGGCTAGATCAGGGGGCACAACCTGCGTCCATATGGCCGCATGTATCCTTCGACAAAAATTTTTGCGGCCGTGCACATGATTATGTAATTGAAGTATGGACATTATGGTGGCGGTGGATTATTAAAAACTCTTTGTCTGCTGTATGAGTATACAGTACTTAGTTGAAAGAAGGCCAAACGAACGTGTGGAAGCAGGTTAGGCTCAGTTTGTATAAGCAGAACAGAATCAATGCAAAATATAAAATATTTTGAACTCACTGATGGCCGTAATTCCTAAAAGCAAACGCAATGCGGCCGGCAATAGCAAAAAGGTTGTGCAACCCTGGGCTAGATATAAACTCGCTGTTTGACACCTCTGTATTACCGTTTGGTTTGCTTTGCTGTGTTTTCATCTTTGTTCTGCTGTGTGTTTTTGCTGTGCTCTGTTTGCGCTTGTTTGCTGTTCAGCTTTGTTTTTTTGCTGTGTATTTGTTTTGCTGTGTTTCATCTCTGTTTTTCTGTGTTTCAAGATATATTTGTGTTGCTATGTTTCAGACGTATTTAGATAGATTTCACAAAGCTGATGAATCGCATTAATCTTAAGCAAAACTAAGCAGTGAATTTCTACCAAGAGACACGTGATACCGAATGTCATATCAACGAGATTTGAAGCATTTTTTAACAAAACAAAACGTCAAAGCTTTAGGCTTCCTTCAGCAAAGACGTGTTTTTAATAGGTCAAAGCTCTCAACTTAAACGTTGTTTTTCCTAACATTGACATCACTTCTGCTTGGCACTACGTAGTTCCAAACGTTTCGAAGTCATTTCACCGTTTTGAGTGTTTTCTGCATATTTGCACGTTGAAGTTGTACAATTTACTTATTTCCAACTATCTTCGTAGCAATACTTTTAGACGAATGCTTAGAAACGCATCCTTTGAAAGTTTAAAAGAATGCTTTTTTGCCGATGTCAATTTATTTAAAATGCATTAAAGGAAATTTCAAGATGTCAAGGCAGTTTTCGAAACGTTTGGAAAACCTTTTAGTGATGGAATTATTTAACACAGGGTGGACTGTCGACGCAAAAAGAAATGTGCATCAATTTCTTCTGTTATTACCCGAGAATTCCAATGACCACATGCGCAAGCTCACCAATAAATGCTCCTAAACTTTTGTCTTCTCTACTTGGAGTCACTGGAACACGGTGATTTTGTGTGATGAAAAGAATTGCTTACAACACAGTTCTTTGTGTAAAATGTAAATTTTTTGTGTCCAGGAGAATCAACCCGGAGAAGAGTTACAATTATGCTTCACTTGAAGATTACCAGATCACATCTCCCGAAAATCTGGCAAATAAGACATTGACAGAAGCCAGTGCTGAAGTAAGTGTCCATTTGAAATATAGAGAAAAATAAAACTGACATAACGTAGGCCTAACCAGATCTTGTAATGTTGTTTTATAGTTTTAAATATGTAGGTGTGCTATACCTCTGTGCTATTGAAAAATAATAGATCTTTTTTTCTAGATTTCTTGGAGCAAAGTCATTAGAGCTGACTTAAGTGAAAAATTCCGGGACTCAAGGTTAAGATCAATATGCATAGGTATTGGACTTAATTATAAGGTACGTTGGCTGAAGTAACTCAAACCTTCGCGGTATACAAAACGCCAGTTTATAGTAGAGTTAGTTCAAAAATTCTGCTTACAGTGCCATTGAATAACAATGTGAGTTTTACATTAAAATTTTGATTATTGTAGGAAGAACCGTTTTGAAAATGAAAACGCATAAAGAGATTAGATGCATAAGTCTTCCTTTACGGTTGCAGTGATTTCTCATGAAGAACGCACATGTTTGAGAACAGCACACAAAGTGTGTCTAGCGGGCACATTTCACATTGCGAAGCTTTCGTTTTGTTGTTGTATACGTCCCGCCAATAACTGGGATTACAATTCTGTGTCGAAGCGATGGCGGTTTCTTGCCACTTGATGGTAAAATGTGCACGTAAATATCATTCTACACAAGGCATTTCTCTTAGAGTTTGAAGCAGAAACACTCTTTTGGGACGGCTTTCGTGTTGATTTTCGCTCTCAGTCAGATCATCAAAATTTAATGGGAAATGCCTTAAACAGGTTTGCAATTAACTGCTGGGGGTCGCCTTCACATGATTCAAGGCGACCCGCGGTCGCCTTCACATGATTCAATCTAAACCTTCTTTGAAAAAGGTTGGACAGCTCAGATTAAAGCAAAAGGTTGTCGCCTCATCAGCAGTGGCTTTTCACAGTTGATTTAGCTTTGTTTTTTTTCAGATTATGTCCACCAAATCTCCAACTCTTATTTCTAAACCTTATGTCGAGGCTCAGCCAGTATGCATCAATCAAACTTCCTCGATCTATGTTACTGAAGCTGAAGCTGATGGTTGTCTTCAGAATGTTTAACTTCCAGCGGCGTTGGTCCCTAACTTCGACGAACACGCCTTTTGTAAAATTTATGTTGCCCGTTTTAAGTCAGAAAAAGTAGTGTGTATGTATTTTCACCAAAGCAAGTAAAAATAAAAAGATTCTCTCTCATGGCAGCAACACTTCGCATTTGTATAACTTTACATGATGTAACCAAAGTTCAAAAACAACGTTTGTTAGTCTTAGCCTTTGGTAAATCATTTTTTCTTACCATCCAGTGCAGTAAAGGATAGTTACTGGTAGAAAGATCAGACAAAAGTTTAAGCTACAGTTAAGGTAGATTTAAGCTGTCATAGAGCAATGTTAGATATTGCTTTTTTCTAGAAGTGCACTTGAAATTTTAAGCCATACAAAGTTTTCGTTTCAGAAATCAAAACGTTTAGTGGTTTGGAGGCCTCCTGCACTAACAAAAATATGACTTAAGATAACTAAACTCTTACTATGAAACACTTGAAAATGGAAACTTTCACTGGGTAATTTTTTCTCTCCAAAAATAATGTGACTTATCATTTTTGCATTGTAACGTAACCTGCACTAAAAATTTCACAACATATTTTTAAATGCAAGAGCGATAAGCACAATTTAACGGTTGAATAAATAACAGACTGAAAACAATTGGTAAGTTGCTGAGATGATTCGAAAGGATCATTAAATATTTCAATAAAGTAATTTGAAAACGTTTTGTTGATGTTGTGCAGCTTTGTATCCTTTCTGGCTGTCGGTGTCTACAACACGCAAACCACCAAGGCATGGGTCAATCATGTAAAGGCACCAGCACGGACAATGGTTCGCGACTGCACAAATGCGCAGTGCCACCACACCATTTGCGCAATTAAATTTCATTCTCGCGTACTTACAACATTCCAAATTTCATGTCGCATATACACTACATCGCCCTTTTGCCGCTTGAAACGCTTCGTTGGTTGTGCGTCTGCATCAGTGGCGTACGCAAAAATTTTCGTGAGGGGGTTAATTCAGTGACATATGGTGGTCATTTGTATTTGGTGTGCGCTCTTTGTGACGTCACAGTTTGACGTCACGTTCACGTTTTCAAATCAACGTTTGGCGAAGTTTGTTGACATAATAGGCATATTCCTCAACACGTACTCCCTTATTTTATGTGTAATCGCACTGATAGCGATCCGAGTTCGAATATCGGAGAAAAAAAGGTCAACGCTACGGCACAGCAGTTCATAATTGCAAAAATATCAGACTGCGTGTTGAAACAGGGGTGTGAAACACACGCATCACTGCATCAGAGCAATTTACAACCGCAAAATGAGGCTACACTAATGTCTTGTCGAATATTAGCAGTCGAGCATAGAAAGTGTGGGACTGGACTGTCTGGCACACACCTCGGTTTGAAAGATCAAATCTTGCTAAACTACACAAAAATTGAGAATGCGCATAAAGTAGGTAAGAAAACTTTCAATATTTTTTTATCTATACAAGTGTAGCAAGTTTTTATTTTCCGTTTTCCCTGCTGAGACATTATCAAAGTCCTGAATGCTTCTATTATTAACAACTGCTGTTTTTGAGCTCGTCCAACTGTTCTATCATGCTACATAAATTGGTAATGTAGCCAATGCAGTCAGCGCTTGCCTTGATTAGCCTTAGAAGACAAAATAAAACAATTGTTTCGGATAAAGTGAACTATTGCCGAACACAACCTTTAAACATGCGTAGTGGACGAAAGGTCAGCAAAAAGTTGTGAGGTGGTTTCTGGACGCAGACGCGAAGCCACACATCAAAACTTAATTGTTGCTTTTTTGCCCATTTACAATGTTCCTTGAAATTTGCATACAAATTTATTTCGTGGTATTTACATTAAGCCCAAAAATTGACAAGCAAATGCATGTGAAAACAATTAATCTCCTTTGCAAAGTTAATAAAGATTTTCTAAAATATCATTCTCAACGGGGAGTTTTTAACCCCAAAACCCCCTTTGCGTACGCCCTTGCCCTGAAGGTAAGCATGATTTCAGCAATGATAGAGCTGGGTACAACATTTGGTTTAACGCAGTGGTTCTTAAGCTGGGTCCGATAAACTGGGTCTAGGGTTCGACGGAGTCGTTTCAGGGATTCGACGAAAGTCACGTGAAACATGTAAGACATTGTTACTTTTTGTTATATTGGGCATAAATTGGGTTCGACTGAACCTTGGAAATCCACGTAAGGGTTCGGTGTGTTTGTAAAGTTTGAGAACCACCTGTTTAGCGGGAATCACTTCATCAGTTTCCAAAGTGTTCTCACATTGAACGCCTTTCACTGATATTCAAATATCCACAGTGTCAAGCTCTCTAGGTCCAGTCAACGTGAGAACATTTATTCGTTTCGGTAGTTAGGAAGCATCCAATTTATCGACCAGTCACCTATCACAAAATGATACACTAGTTCTGAGGTCAGAAAAGGCATTCCTAGGTATTTTCTGACCCACGTGCTCCACGATGCCCAGAATCGCGTATACATTTGCTTTGTTGGTGATTTACTGGGTCGACTTTGTTCGATTAACGTGTTGGGTTTTTTCCTTGCATCAGGCTATAAATGTTATTTTTAACGTAAGCTAAAACAATAAATGTTATTTTTATCGTAAGCTAAAACACCACCACATAATAAATGTTATTTTTAATGTAAGCTAAACACTACCACCATGCCGATCGCGATCGAAGCAAAAAGGATCACGGTAACCAATAAGACGAATGGAGTTTGCGTTGATCGAGGTATCTAACCAAGTTTCAGTTAATACCACTTTTTAAAAATCCTTAGCCTATAACATCTATTTTTAACGCTGTTGACGAATTTCTGAAATGCTATAATAGATTCTAGCAAAGCAGTGTATTCGTTTTGGGTATCATTTGTTTTTTGAAGTTTACTCGAGCTGTATTTTGAAAACTCGACGTGAAACGACAAAATTCCACCATTCAGGCAGGCTACCTGTGGTAGTCAATACCCTGAAGCGAAAAAGATGCGTACGTTGATTGCTTGCTGTGCATTCCTTGATTTGCGTCCTTTACATTCGTGTTCGTCACTGTCATTCTGACTTGACCACCAGCCCGTGGCCTATAGGTATGTGCGTCCGCTTCGGTGCTGGTGGTTCGAGAGTTCGCCTCTCGGCCGGGTCTTACCAAGACCTTGTAAATTGGTACTGCGGTCTTCTCACCAGGCGCACGGTGTGCGGAAAGAGCTGCAGGGAACTCACGCAGAACATAAAAACAGGCCGAGTTAATATGAAACCAGAAGTTGTGAAAACTCAGTCGTGGTGCTACAAGACCATAGTAGTTATAAAGCGCCAACACCAAACCACCATATCAAACAAACTGACTTGACCGATGCTTCTGTTCACTTCTGTTCTCTTTTGCTTAACAAAGCCTTGTTGAGGTCTTGTAGAATAGATTTACTACAGTCAGTCGACCGTATCGATCAAACACCTTATGGTTCTTGCTGGAATAGTGTAGTTTTTTTTGCTTTTGGGCTGCAAACCATATGTTTGTAATTAATCAGTAGAGCCTTTTCGTAACTGCTGTGCTTTTTAAAAACTGGAGCTAGCAAACCAATAAGAGATTACATTTCAAACTCCTGCAAGCATCTATCATCAGGGAGACATGGGTTTGGTTGAACTTTACGAATGCCTGCATAAGTGCCTCCCAATCATCGCTATAATTGATTTCTAAACTAACCCAACGTAGCGACAAACACAATATTCCAAAAATTAATTACTTTTTCAACTCCACGCGACCAGCCCGTGGTCTAGTGGTAAGTGCGTCCGCTTCGGTGCTGGCTGGTCGAGATTTCGGCTCTCGGCCGGGTCTTTACAAGACCTTGTAAATTGGTACTGTAGCCTTCTCACGAGGCGCACGGCATGCGGAAGAGCTGCAGGGAACACACCCAGAACACAAAAAGAAACCAGAAATTACACAAACTCAGTCGTGGCGCTACAAGACCATTATAGTTATAAAGCGCCACCAACAAAAAAAAACAAAAAACAAAAATACTCGGTGGTCAGAGGTGTTTCGAGTGAACGTCGTTTACCGAGTTTCTGTTCTGCATTGCGAGCTTTGATAGTACTTGTTTGTTTGTAGGGTCTCCAGTTTTGTTTGGGAGGTAGTGTTTTGCTTTCATTCATCTCTGTTGTCAATGGAGCAGAAGTTGACATAGACTTTATTTGCTTCTTCAATCAAATGACAAAGCAGCTGTGGCCTACCGACCATTTCAATGCCAGCACTCTCCTTCTCCTCAACAAACCCCTCGGGTTAATCCCTCGTCCTACCATAGACTTGCACATGCAAGCGTACAGTCACGCTTCCAACCAAACTGTCATTCACCAGGCCTACCTCTCCCATTTACACGGACATTACGCACACCATACCCACATCTACACTGATCGTTCAAAAACTATTTCTAGGGCTGGCTGTGGAATGTACGTCCCACAATCCGGGAACAAAACGTCCATTGGGCTAAACAAGTACTCTTCTGTTTTTACAGCAGAACTCTATGGCATCGTTACTGCTCTTTACTGGATCTTCTCCACCAAGAGTAGAACCTCCGTTATAATCATGGACAGCCTAAGCGCGCTACAAGCCATCCAAAATATTAGTTGGAAGAAAAATCCATTTATAAATGTCTTTTATACTCTAACCTAACCTCTCGTGAGTTCACGATTAATATGCTTTGGGTCCATAGCCACAAGGGAATTGTTGGCAATGAAATAGCCGACAGATTGGCCAAACTTTCCACCACCGATGTTCCCCAAATTATCCAGGCCGACACTCGGGCAAAGAACACTCTCAACACATTACTTTATCCTGACATGTACCAGCACTTCTCCGACATTTGCCTAAAACTTTGGAATGATTACTACCGTCAATGCTTAACTGGTACAGCCTACAAAAACCTATTCCCCGCCGTCCACGGAGCTACATCCAGTCAGTCCGACTCCCCTCAACTCGTCAGGTTACGCATCGGACATTGCAGGCTCAACAGTCACCTCCACCGTCTCGGCCTCGGCCTCCACCCAACTTAGGGTTGCCATACGTCAGGATTTTCCCTGACATGTCAGGGAATTTAGTGTTCAGGTCTGCGTCAGGGAGAAATATTAAAATGGGCTTAAAATTCCGGGATTATAGCCGACTTTCAATTTATGAAATTCTCGGATCTCTCCATATGCATAATGTGACATATGCGTAATAGTCGACTGTGATATAAC
>JGI24021J15306_10001995_pt1 | contig 21210 bp, 11 predicted proteins | sample Ectturendosymbi1_FD_15306 | JGI IMG/M metagenome (IMG submission 15306)
GAGACAATCAGGGTTGCGGAGTCGGAGGTAAAATATCCGATTCCGACTCCAACTCCCACCTTTCCGAAATTTCCGACTCCCGACTCCGACTTTCCAAAACTTCCGACTCCGACTCTTTAACGTAAAGGGAATGAAATTTGGCTGATAAAATCACTGGAAACCGTGGTGAACAGCAAGAAATCTCTGTTTCAACAAAAGTCTCAAAAGAAATTGTACAATTTCAACAGGAATTCCCAGTTTAGGTGTGATGTAAAAAATGATTCAATTGGACCACTGCGACTCCGACTCCCTGTGTTGTTAGGAATTCGACTCCACCCAAAAACCTCCAACTCCTTGCGAGTCCAACTCCGGCTCCGCAACCCTAGAGACAATGTATTTGTAATACACTCAAACGCTGCATTGTTACACAACAGCAGTAACTCTTCACCAGTGGCGTAACTATAGGTTTGAGCCAGGGGGAAATCGCTGAAAGGAGCCCACTATCCACTCTAGAGGGCCCACTGGACAGCACCCAGAAAAAATCGTTGAGAAATGATAATGAATCAGGATGTGGATGGCTATACTAAAAACAGAAATTACCGGAAAACACTGAAAAACGCAAAAAACAACCTACTGAAAACTAAACGAATATTTAATACCGAAATATAAGGTAAGTGGGGGCCCGGTTTTTGCATTTATTTTGCCAGGGGGGCGATTCGCACCCCTGCCCCCACGTCAGTTACGCGACTGTTCTTTACAGAACTGCTGCTTCTTGCCAAGTCCTGTTCCATACTTGGAAAACCGTGTTTTACCGCTGCATATATTCATGATTCAATTTTTGAGCAACGATAAGAAGAAAAAACAAATACTGTATGAATATATAAAACAAGTACTACAGACGAGGTCATGCATTCTGATTAACGTCAAGACATCATAATGAGCTGCTAATGCAGTACCTTTGTTCCATATTTTCACAAACAGTAAACACGTGTAAAGCATATTAACATAAGAGTTCACACCTGAAAGCGATTCCACAACATTTTTGAAACGCTAAAAGTGTCTTGGATTCAAGCGACCTTGCAACTTGGTTATTGATTGCCCAGTCGTAATCACTGACGAAAACTTAGCATTTTTTCCTGCGATGAAAGCTCTTCATCAGGAAGTAAAAATTTGTGCAAGTAAAGAAGAAGGAAGAGCGAGTAGCTCTTGCAAAACATGGCAATCTCGTTTGCGATGTCGCTCAAATTTACGACTATATCATACTTCAGAAGCAAAAGTATTCATTGCACTTGCCTACAACATCAGTTTGCTGCGAACCTCTCTGCCTCAGACACGAAACGATATTTATTAGAAAAAAAAAAAAATAATCCCAGCGAAGTCTTACCCCGCATATCCTTGAAAAACACACAGCATTTAGTCACTAATGTGCAACACAACGGGCCATTTCAACTATTATACATGGAATGGTTTAACACAGTTGTTGATAGACAAAACGTGCACAGCTGTGAAAATTGTAAAGCTCTGAATGTCGAGCCACTTCTCTAGATAGAGAGGTCTCAGCTACGTTGGTTCTGCCATGTGTCCAAAATGCCGCATCAAAGATGGACGAGGCGAGTCCCGTTGGCTAAACCTACGGGAAAGCGGCCCAGAGGTCAACTACGGATCAGGTGGTGTAATTACATCCTCGACGTGACTTGGTCCAGGTCTGGTGTGGAGCCAGCAGAACTACACGGCTTTGCTGAAATCCGTGAGGCATTTCCGGTTTTTCAACTACCCCGTGACCCTCCCCAGAGGAATAGCGACTGTGAAAATAAATTGACGACGGTTGGCAAACTGAAATACCGTATGTTATTCACTGACGATATTTGCTTGCACTTGAATGAATTACTGTTTATTTTTACATGATGTATAGTAGAGTCGTAGGTTTGATTTCTTTGATAGGTAGTATAAGGTGTGAAATGAAAGCTTTCTGTCAAAAGCAGACACGCTTTTGGTTTCAGCCATAAAAAGTGTAGAAGAGACAAGCAATAGATGAAGCCATACTTTACACGAACCAGTCGAGATTCGTTTGCCTTTGCAAAAGTAACATGAACACATCAAGTACAAATAGGTTTTGGCGTAGCGAACACGTCTGCATGCTCTGCAGAACACGATTACCTTCAGTGAGCGCAGGTGAATAACATAACGGTTTTCTGGACAATAAATACAACCAGCAATGTTAACCTGCTGTATGAAAGTACTGGGGCACATGTAGATCACCGCGAATTTGTTTCAACATGGTGGTTGAAGTTGGCATTGTGGGAGATTTATTTACAAACAGTATTTTGATTCCGGCAGGCATTCACGAGCGGGTTAATAGCCTGCGATGATTTGAGGCAAAGTTCGAAGGTTCCCATAGCTGGCAACTTAAATCGTGTTGTACTTAATAACAATTCCAAGGTTTTGATGTCATTAACCAATGTGGAATAGTCTAACATAGTGGTTTTCAATCAATTTGTCCAACGTGACCCATTCTAATAACCCACTATAACCCAAGGAACCCATCTAAAACTCGAATAAAGCAAATGTAATATAGCTCTGTACATAAAACATCTACTTCCACAAATGGTTCACGACCCCTTTGGGGGTTGCGCCCCAGGTTGAAAACCACTAGTTTAACGTAAGCCCTTGTACATCGCTGCTTCACCACGCTCTACTCTGTTAAATGCAGTCCTGGCCAACAAACAACAACAAAGTTCAAACGAATGCAAAACAACTAGAGCGCTGAGGCTGTGTTAAACAGAAAACAAAAGTTAAATTGGAAAAACGAGGAGAGGGGAGTTATTTGCGTTTAAGGGTCCTTACTAAAAAAGAACACGTTGAAAAATAACATGAAACTAAAAGTACAAAGAGATGGAGCTTCAAACCACGCTGAGTACGTTGCAATCTCGATTATTCTGGAGTCAGAAACAAAAGAAGAAATTAAAGCGTATTCTCTTTTGGAGTCAATAATAATGGTTTGGAAAGTGACTTGTGTATTGTATATGACCACACCATTCACTCCAGCGAGACACTGTTGCCGACACCTTCAACATCTCCGAGATAAACTCTCAAGAGATTCTGGAAAACAAGTTTATTATGAGCGTTTTGAGTTTTTTGGTTGAACTGTTGTCATGCAGCTTTATAAAAAGACAAAACAAAAGCATTTTAACCGCATAAACTTTGTTTCTTTAGCATACCGGCTGAGGAAGCTTTTCATACTCTGTCTTGAGAATCTTGAAGCCATTACTGTCGACACCACAGTACATGACGACCAGATCACTAATCTTATCAAGACTTTTGGACAAGAGCGCAATATCTTCTCTAGAAACCGAGATGTGATCCAGAAACACGGTAGTAACCTGCTCAGAGGCGTATGATTAGAATCATTTGTAAATACCAATAAAATAGTCCACTGGAAATAAAAATGTCATAGTTAAGTGGCATCAAAATTTCAAGAATATTTACGTGAAACATTATCGTTTCATTTTGCCTTAAAACAAACAGATAAAATTGGTATCACCATCAAATCTAGCTTTCTCTGAAATAAGTTGTGAAGAATCGGAAAGACTCTCAGTGCAAGTGGCAGCATTTTAGTTAAAAGTGATAACTTTACAAAGTTGACGAGAGTTTCAAGCCTGCAACGGCCTTTACACCAAACCGTTGACACGTCGTTGAGGTTAACTTTTATATTTGTTTTCGACAAAAGTGCGTCTCGAGAAATGCTACAGCATTTTAACCGTTTGCTTAAAAAAGTTAGGAACTTATTTTTTCATTTCACTTCTTCGGCCCAAACTTAACCCTGACTTTGCTATGCTTTCTTTGCCAATGCTAACAGGATAACGGTCTAATCTATCTCAATTTGCCTGCCAAATACCCAAACAATTAGGGTAACTCATTTGTTACAAGCTATCCCAACAGTTGTCTCTGGCATCATTAATTATATTAGTTACATTTTAGGCGCCACGCGTAGAGTGACGTAATATTTTCCCAATATTTTAATGCCAATAGAACCGGACTTATTTCAGTAGTTTTTGGAGGAACCGGTATTTAGTGTTGTATTTGTCTTAAGTTGACTCACGCTATTTAGCGCTGCAGTGTCGCCAGCCAGTTCTTACATACTCGGATAAATACTATTTTCTTCAGCATAGCGCGGTTAGGTGAAGTTTAAACTTGAAAGGTCACTCGTGGCTATTTGCCATACGGGAAGGCCAAAACTTCCTGCTTAATCCAAGGGTAAAAGCACAGTCCAAAAAATCGTGTAATTTATCGATGACTGCAGCAGCAAAGAGAGCTCACTTGGTTTTTCCGGCCCGACAATCCACTGAGCAGTTCACAAACCGCTCCCTCACTTTGCTTCTCAGGAGAGCAGCCACGCAAATGAAAATGATCGACAGTGTCGATGCATTTTGCAAGCTCAGCAGCTGTTTCGCAACTCAGTCGCGGAACTCCAATGTCGAGGCTTTTGATCTGTTAGAAAAAGGCGCCAATTGTAGGAATCACATTTTCAAGCGATGACTGAAAATTTAGGTTATCTCGCGTGATGGCAAAAAACTAAATTATTTTAATCAGCTTCTAATTTTAAAAAATTTAAAAATATAATGCGAAGCAAGCAAAGATCAATCAAGGTAAAAATAAATTAAAGAATTGTAGGTGCTTATTCCAATGATTAGAAAACAGAAAAATATACGACATTTAGCAATAGGTTTTGTACATTAAACCGCAAGAACATGACTTTTCTAAATTAATGGTCATAAGCAAACCTCTTTACTAAACCACCCACAACTTTTCAGAAATATCATCGTTTTTTAAATTCCCATCAAACCTACACTACAAATATTGAAAGCCTTTGATTTTACAACCAAAATTCAATGTTAAGCACAGAATATGTGCAGAAAGTGCTGATCATAAATACTTTACACACCGAAGACAAAATAACAGTTCTACAAAAGCCAGATGCAGCAACTATGGAAAAGTGCGCTGTTTATAACCTACTGTATTAGCAAATTTTGACGTTTGTCAGACTTTTCTGCGTTTTTAGCACTCTGTGTCATCATTAGCGTGCATCGTGATTTATTTTAGATAGATACCCATGTGTTTAAGCCGAGCACTGAGCAGCACAGCTGTTTATGCTAAAGGAAACATTCACATTTTACGTAAGACAAAGAGGGGCGGGTTTTCCAATTCCTACGGTTTTATATGGAAGGAGGGTTACTGAGGTGATTACATAACCAATTTTTCCGAATAAAGCTTTGCAACAATAGACATCACTTCATGGAAGAAGGCTCGGAAGAGGAGACACCTGAGTTAGACAGCAGCGAGATGAACATCGAAACTCAGCAACGTCATCCGATAGAAAACATCTTCGAATATTGAGATCGCGTATACACTGCTTCTTGAAATAAAACCTCGATACTGCACTAAAACCGCTTGTGTTGTGTTTTTTTGGGGGGAGTAAAACAAATGCGCATGTAATTACGTGGGAGGGTTGCTTTGTGCTTAAGGTTGATTAAAGATGTTAAAAAGAGGGAAAATCGCTCGCGTAATATGTGAATGCTCCCGAAGAAGATGCAAGAATGTTTGTGCGGCGCACTATAGAGAAAAGGTGGTTCATGTTCATGTGTACTAAATGTGCTTCCGTGAGTTTCAGGGAAAGTTTTAGGAAATACATGATAAATTTTCCAACTATAATAGGGCTGTTTACTTACAGAGGAATTTCTCCTCCCGACTGCCTTAGCTACTTTCATCAGATCTTCGTCGGAGATGTCATTTACGGAGAAGCACAGCTCCTTCATTTTCAAAACTGCTTCTTTAAAAGCCAGCAGCGTTGACTCGCTCATTGGATTTCCCCAGTTCTTCACATTATAAAGTGCAAAAAATTTCATCTGAAAAGAAGATGCAGCCAGACTGAAACCTACGTATAGCCACTCGTTTTTCAGGTTGTGCTATTCTGCAACTGTCATTTTCAACTGTTTTATGTGTGTTTCGTCTGAAGTTGTTGCAACTTTGATGCACAAAAACATATCAACATGAAGCACTAAACGTTTCTGAGAAATCTTGTCAAATATTGTGCATCTGAACGTAGCAAAAGACAGCTTACGGACTTGCAATTAAAAAGCAGCAATTAATGAGCCACTGGAACGTCTGCAATCTGCTTGACTGCAATGTGCATGATGACTTGTAAGTTACATTTTGCGTTGGAGCCGTGGCAAGAAAGTTGCACTCTCAATTCTTTTTCTATACGGTTTACATGACATCTGTTGTTGAACGACGTATACTTCCTACGCCCCACCGTTTTTTTTGCATTGTTGCTCGCCTTTTGTGCTAACCAGCAATTTCTTCTTGTTTACACCTGTGGGTTTCGTTCTGCAAGCTCTAGGGCAATTATTCAACTCCATGCCAAGAACCTCGTATAAAAATCTATTATGAAAAGGCGGGATTTGCGGGTCTGCAGCAGGAACAACAGTGCTCGAAAAAATTTAACTTTGTCGGTGATACAAGGCCAAGTTACCAGGATCTGATAAAAGATTTTTCTAATTTTTACAACTCAAGTCCACGCTTTGGCAACTAACTTACTACCATTTATAAAATGCAAAAAATTCTCCAACTAAAAGATATATACAACGTTGAAGTGAAAAAATCCATGTACAATATACTACCTCGCAGTTACCTGCTACGTTTAATAATTATTTTTAAACTCATTACAGGTGTTCATTCATATAACACAAGACAAATCAAAACTCGACAATTTGTTTTATCAAAAGCACGTTCAAACTCAGTGCTAAAATGATAAAATGTAGTGCAATAGAAATCTGGTCAAAAATTCCTCCGGAGATAAAAAATAAAACGTGTTTGGCACTTTTCTGGCAGAGTATAAAAAATATACTCAGCTACTAGAATCATACGTTGTGTTTTTATTTATTGCTGTACAGTGTACATAAACCAAGTGGATTGATTTAATTACGTATCGCTGTTACAGTGGAAAGCGTCAAATCATGAAGTTTCTCTGTTATGTATTACATCGTTTGGCTTTTGTTGCGTTCACAGCAACTGGTCGCATCAAACCAGTGTATGAAGTTGTGGGATGCCTATAATCTATAGATACAAAACAAGTGCATTTCCGTTCTCATGCATACACTGACGAGTTATTTTCCGCAAAGCATGATTGCGCGACTGGTTCTTAACCTGCTTAAATCTCGTGACACTATTGCGGTGCTGCAGCGGTCTATAGCTTTTGACGCATTTCCTCTTTGGCATTCACAAATATTTTTGCATGTATCATAACAGTAGCCTAAATGTTTAATGTGACAAATTTAAACCGTTTTATTCTTCTGGCTTGTCCTTGCCTGCAACGCATTTTACTTCAATTTACTGTATAACAGCAATCCACATATTACATTTTATACCCAGAGCAAAATACTAGCTGTTATACACTCTTCCCTTTACACTATAAGCAGCTTCGTCCTTGGGAGGTCTGCAGCTTAGATGACCCTTGGTCCTTCGCAGCCTCCAACTCCCTCGTGCATTCTATACATCGATGTACTTGGAAGTCATTGCAGTTCTTCATTATAATAGTTACAATGGCGACATTCATGCGCGTGTCTTAAAAGCTTGATTTCATCAAAGTACAGTAAATGCCTTAGCGCCATCAAGCGTATACTCTCTACTACCGCCATGTATATATCCTCGTCTTCTTTCGTGTGTTTTTGTGTTTCTCTTTACTGCGATGCATGTTTAAAGTCTAGCGCTTTGCGTGTGGGAGTGAAGACGTTACACACGATACAATACAATTTCTTTCTTTACTTTCAGCAGCCCATTGATATATTTTCTTAACCCATGCTATGACTAAACCTTGACCCAGCCAGTGAAAGTCATTGCTGAACTGGTTCGCAAGTTGACCGCTGTAGGTGTTCTGCCCAGAACAATCGTACGTCATGCGTACGAAATGCTCAACATGTGTATGCTGTTTACACCATCAACCCTAAATAAAGACTTTAATTAGGTTTTTCAAAATCAATTCGAATGTCTCAAAGTTGATCTTGGCGTTTAAAGAAAATGTTCATTACTTTGCAAGGTTAAAAACACGACACTGAAACAAGTGATTGCAAAACTCTTCAATTTGAAACCATGAATATGCACTTTAAAAAGTAAGCGTAAGCAACGTCGGTGGATTCCATCAATCAAAATGTTCTCAGAGTCATTAGCGGTTGAAGAGCAGTATGATGCAAAAGGGTGCATATTGAAAAGCTCACCTAATCCTTGCCCTTCACATGGGTTAACTTTTACACAAGTGTTTATGCGGAGTGTTGCTCATTGCAAATCAGAAATGTTTGAAATGTTTGTTAAATTCATGCCGGCCTCCATAGCATTAGCGTCTCACTATAATACTGAGTTCGGCAATTGTGTTGCCAGCCTATTCGTTTTGCTCCACTAGTTTTCATGGCAGAGGCATTTTTATCAAGATATTTTCACTTTTTCAACCTTATTAAAATACATATGAAACTCAAGAAGTTACAGGTTTTTCTCGAAGTGCAATTTTCTTCCAAATCATCTCCGCTCCTCTTTCCGTGATTTCTGTGCTCGCCAAGTTAATGGAGTCGATTTTTTTTACACACATTGAGATTTTTTCCGCCAGTTTATCATCAACAATATTTCCTCTCAAATCCACTGAAGACAGCTGCAAATTGCAAGTACATATTTGCAATTTCTTTGTTGCTAAATACTCTTACTAAAGTTTAATTGACTGGTATATTAGATTTTTCTTGTACTTCTTATTATGAAAATATATTTTTTTCCATTGTTGAAATATTTTTTTATCTTTATATCTTTTACTTACTATTATGAGGACATTTTAATGAAAAACATGGAATTGCGTATAATAGTTTCAAGTTAACAAAAATCAATTTAACACGAAATTGCTGTAAATGTTGTTTCAACAAAAATTTCAATTTTTTAATTTTTTTCTAATACACCTTGACTATCAGCTAACAAGTACGTAGCACAGAAGCGATATATTTATATATTTTCAGTTGGAATGCTTAACAATGGCGAGAGTAGACACTTGACATTAAACAGACCTACGGAAACATGCCGTGGGATAACCCAGCGTGTTTCTAGAAAGCCTTTGCAGCAGTTTCATTGATGACCAAGTTAATTCAGCTCAATTATGTGCAGTTTCACCTTGTAAACTGAAATTTTTCTGCTTATGGGACATGAATGGATAGCGCAAAAAGTTTCAAATTCACATTGTTTTTCTAGCACAAAAAGTTTCAAATTCACAAAAAAGGTTATCGGCTTGAAGTGGATCACTTCTGCCCAAAGATATCAGGAGGGACATGTCAATGACCGTCTGAATGGGCTAACAAGCAAATACTACGTCAGTGGTTTTCAACCTGCTGAGGGTCGTTTGCCATGTTTCTTGGGGTCGCGAGAGCTTCTGATAAAAATATTCATAATTACTTCTAGATTTATATATTTCGTATATGGAAACACTTTTTGTCGTAGCCAAAACAATAGGATCACCTGACACTGACACCTGGCAAAAATGATAGCCTACTGTTTCATTAAAAATTGTTCTAAGTACGGTTGTGACCATTACAATTTTTGAGTGTGATTATGAACATTGCAGTACTGTTGCGTTTGGCAATGCACGAATAACTTTGCGACGTAAGTATGTGCTGTGGTTGTAAATTGTAAATTAGGTATATGAAAGCGATAGCTAACTTGGGAGTTATTCGCGTTTTCGATGAGTTGTGCAGTGGAGTGATTTGTATACGGTACGGGTCTCTCTCGTTGATGCTGCCATGAATTTAATAAATGAGTCTTTGTTCAACAAAGTGTTATCGTACTTTACTTTAAAGTCATTGTGATATTCTATTGTGCAAACACAACTGCATTTCAATATGCCTGCCTGGAAATTTTCAGAAGGGGGTCGTTAGGTTAAATTGGGTTGCAAAATGGGTCGCCGCATGAAAAAGGTTGAAAACCACTGTGCTACGCAAACGTTTGCGCCAGCTGCCTATCATAAGCAGTAGATCGAATTCTCAGTGAATAAGTTGCAACACGGACGCTCGATTATGCAACGTTTTTATGTGTAGGAAAAAGGTCTTGTTACAAAAATAAAAGGTGTCATTCAACATCCAGTCGATAAGCGGAGAGGAAACAAAACGGGGTCTACTCACGAATAGTTTCCTCATCAGAGAAACGGAGTGGAACAAGAGCAGGAGACTGTCTCCCTGGAAGCGCGGAGAACTCATGATTCCAACATCCAGTTGTCTTTCTGAGATATCGAGTTTGAAAAGGTGCATCAGAGCGTTTACATCTGACGGATATACCTTGTCAGCCAACGTCACGGTTTTTGGAACATAATTGTCGACTTCACGCAGAAGGTTGTCGTCGGTGGTTTCTTTCAACCAACCACCAACTTGGAAAAGTGTGTGGATCCTTTTGCTATAACAGTGGGAGCCTTTTGCAAACTCTGCCGCTTCAACTGCCCGATCTCGAAGGATTCCTCGCTTTCCCGACCATTCTTTGCATTTATTCGGGATAGATTTTGTGCACAGTGAAAGAGCAAGGTTCGTTTCGTTGCACAAGCCGAAAAGGAAGCAAGTAAAAGATTCTTTGTCAGTGTCCAGCATGTTGCGTAACCTGAAAAACTCACGAAACTCGTCGATAGTGAGTTTTGTCACAGCATGCAGAGCAGCAAAGAAGTGTTGCCAGAGTATGTGATAGAAGTCGGTTTTGCATATAAAGCCGATTCTGGTTTCTTCGGATCGCATGAATATTGACTTCAAACCGTCGCCGATGCCGAAGCTTTCAAACCCATCTTTCCTGTTGGTAAATTTCGACCAAGCAAAAGCACAAAGCTTATCGAGTTCGTTTCTGTCAGTGCCGTTTTCCAGTTTATTCACGCAACATTCCATGGCGTAAATAAGAATTCCTGTCACGGTGCGCAGATTCACTGCGTTTTGCTCATCTTCAAGCGACAATTCCAAGCAATGCATCACAACAATACATACGAACGGCACCTTACATATTTCGCGTAGGTAGGCATTTTGATCCAATCTTGCCTTCACATTAAACCACTTTTCGGGGCACATGGCTTTCCCGATGTCATCTTGGTCGTTCATACTGAAACCTAGCGAAGCCAGGACTGTTGGAAATTGTATTCTTTTTCGCAGTACTTCAGCAGTGCTTTTTCTTGCGGTGCAGAGCTTCTTCGCATATTTTAAGAACCTTCCTGTCAGCAAACAGAAGATGTGCTCAGCAGCCTTGTGAGTGTCTTCAGTACTGTAACGTTTGTCTTTAACTTGGCTGAGTTTGGCCGCACCTATCTCCTCCAATCCATCCAGCAAAATCAAACACCCCGCTCCAGATGTCTCTATCAGGCCTTTGAGGGCTGCAGCACCGTTTTCAGACGAAATTTCGCACTCGTTTCTGCAACCACTTTCTGCTAAAAGAAAGTGAAAAATGGTTGTCTTTGTCTCATGGTCAATCTGTTTGCAATCGATATAGAACACCCACTTGACATCGGAGGAAACGTGTTTGTCTAAAATCTTGGTGCCCAAATGCTTGATGGCAGTCGTTTTGCCTATACCTGCAGGACCAACCAGCATCACGACATTTTTATGCTTTTGGATAAAGTCTTGTTTCGCTTCCTTAGTCAAGCAGTAATTCACAGATTGTTGTTCAGCGTTTCTTTTTGCTTCCTCAAAAACATTTTCCAATTTCACAGTTGCAGCCTTCCTTGAGAAATTTTGGAGTTGAATATCTTTGTATATGGGTGGTACAATATCGCCAGCGCACTTGTACACAGGTAGCAATTTCTCCCCACATTTTTTCTTTGCTGCTTGATAAATAGCTTCTTTCAAAATGTTTATAGAATCACTGGAACACTCAGCGGCTTTACCTAAAAATGTTTAAAATTTCATTTGGCATAACCTGCCGTGTTGCAGAGCTATTCTGCCAACAAACTGGGCGAAGTGCTTAATATACAAAAATACTTTTAAGTTTGCGAGAAAAAGTGCATTTCCATATCAACAGTACATCACGTTTGCGAATCACACGTGTACAGATGAATACCGTCCTATTGCTGATGGATCGAAACGCTAACATTTTCAAAACGCCCAAAGTTTTTGACAAGCCAACGGCAAATTTCCTTATCCGAGATTGTTTATTGAATTTCCACCAAACTTCCACTCAAAACCAGTATTGATCATCGCTTTAAAAAATTGATGCATGAAAATTGCTGCTTTTAGGATTGCACTCGGAAGACGTTTTATTCAGATACGATATAACAATGACAAATTGTGCCATTTTTTATCAAAACACACATAAAGGGCAATGAAAAAGCTTTTGCTTTGTTAGAAACAGAGAAAGGTAAGGCCAAGCATTCCTAACAAAAAACAACCATTTATCTAACAGAAATCTACGCCTGCTGTACTTCGTTGAGACTGAACAAAGCAAAGTGGTGTATTATGTTTTCGTTTAAATATCGTCAGAATGCTACCAAAAAACTTGAATATTGCCATGTTGCATTTTTGCAAAGCTGTTTGCCGACCGTGTCCATCGTACAAATCAACAGCTTCAAAAAAGAAAAAAAAGTTAATTCCTGAATGCAAAAGGACGAAATTGCTCATCACAACCAGCAAGGAAAAGAATAAAAAGTTTGTCTGTGTGTATATTTAAGATTGCAGCTCATAGCAACCAGAAAATTTAAGGTTTTCAAAGTTGGAGTGATACTGCCATTACTTTCAGGAATGACTAAAATACTTTTGTTTAATTAACCGCGCATGATTCATGTGAACATATAATTACTATACTCACACGCAAGAGCGTTTGCTTGGTCAGGACCGGGGTGCTGATGCAAGTGTAAGTCACCAGCAACAAAATTCTCGGTTGTGATGTTGCAACTCTGAGAGGAGTGATACATGTGTACATCCCCTGTGTATACTCTGTTAGCCTGGACGTTGTAACTCTGACTTGCAGTACGGTGATTTGTTTGATTCGGTTTCTCGTCAACCTTCTCTGGGCTGGCCATTCTATTTCAAAAAAAGAGTTGGACATACACGTCATTAAAACACATAAGCATAAAAGGACTCAAAGTTTTGATCAGTTGTGCTGCTGTTGAAAAAGAACCTGCTCATTAAAATGTATTTCAGAGTAAAACATAAAGCAAATCAAATCCATATTTACGGGCTAAAAGATTATTCCAACAGCGCAACGTCAATTCCATTTTATGTTTCGTCATATTTACAGCACAGTTATAGTGGCAACTATACCTGCACATGTGTGCAGCAGATTAATGCACTCTTTAATGCGTGACCTTTGTTTCACAAAAAGAGTAACGCAATCTCTGTTCAGAAACTATTCAAACTTCTGCTACTAAATACAATCGAAACGTCATGCGCACCTCCTTTTCTTAGCTTTTCTGATCCTTTGCATAATCACAAGTATTCAATTACAGAAATTGGTTTGTTGATTGGTTTTCGATCACATCACCATAGCACTGCAAAACTAAAACAAGATTTTGTAATTTAGTAAGGCCAAGATTAATTTGAACAGAAAATGCAAGAAACTTCTGGAATAAAAACGGCACTCTGATCCAAATATATGTTATAGAGCCTAACGAAGAAGTGTATAATATATTTGTGGGCATGGTCGCAGAGACAGACATATTAATTGCGTTGCAACTTAAAACTTCAGTTTGTCTTACGCTCACCAAAAACTTACGTAAAGTTGAAATATTCAAACAAGCAGCGAAAGTTAGGGTTGCACAAACTTTACAACAGTGAAGTATCCAGCCACACACCGTCTTAACGGATTACAGTAAACAACACAAGCACGACAACATTAGTTGGTATAGTTCATGTATCGCCCAGTGACAATTGCATCTCGACCCTAGCACAACATATATCTCCTTTTGATCATATCTGCGATAACAACAACTCACATCTGTGTCAATGTCATCAACTCGGACATCTAGTTGCCTTATTGCCCAGCAGGAGTTCCCGGCAATCGAAACTGAGAAGTGCGAAACAACAGCTTCAGACTACTATCTTACATGACTTGTTCGCATAGAGACCTTCTAGTAGTAAATCACTTGGTCCAGCTCCATGCTTGCTTTTCATTGTACTTTTATTCTAACAGTTTTAATATGACTTTAACTTGCAAATTCTCGGCGCGTAGCTCTTTCCTGCTGCTCTTTTGTGGCCACTGTACAACATTGTACTCTATCACTAACAACGGCACAGGACAAGATTTGTATTGTTCGTTCATGGCTACGAAACCTTTTCATGAAACTTAATTTTCGCTCCGTGGAAATTTTCTCGGTGACTGAGATTGTGAACAGACAATAGTGAGTGACACGTATTATTTGCTGTGGGGTTTACTATTGTCAGAGCTTGCTGAGTCCAGTTTGATGAATTGCACACGATGTGTACAGAAGCAAATATGATGAAATCAGGTATTATTCAATTCAGATGCATTTCACTTACCTTCAACCTGCTTGAAACAAAGTTTGCTACATGGAATGAGATACCTTTGCAATAAATTTTGCGACATGGGTATATGCTATATGCTGGTCACAGCGTTTTTACGGGTTTTACGCACAATTTCCTTTGTCATCTGAAAACTGTACTTTCTTGATAAGCAAGATTATAAAAAAATTAAACCTATAATAAAGTCCTGTTAATTGGAAAAAAATAGGAAACCGCTGTATAAATTTTGACTGTGAAACGACACAATTTGTTTAGTTTTGCAATAGAATCGTTTGTATTTGACAAAAACAAACGAAGTATGATGACTGTACTGTATGCATATATCGTTCAAAAATAGCACTTTTTGTAAATACAAGACAGGGATCGAAATACTGTAAAGCACAAAAACAGGCACATTACATTTCCTTTGTGGTTCTCAAAATGGTTTCCAGACCTTGGATGGTTTTGCCTGAAAACAAGGGCTTCGTACCAACGAACAACTTGGGAAGTCTTCGGGTATATTAGCAAACATAAAGTCAGAATTTTCATATTTTTTCCTTTAACAAAAAAGTTTGTCAATTTTTTCGCGCCAGGTTAATCAAAAAAACGACGCCCGTCGTGTAATGATTGTGGACATTAAAAATTGAAAATATAATGTTGCTAAAATTTTTTGGGGTTGTTCCTTGATGGTCTACCCAAAGTGTTTAAATAGTCACGACGCTACTGTCTCTAAGACATGTTTAGCGTGATTTTCAGCATTTAGACACAAAGATTTCTGGGGCCTGTCACCTTGGGTTCTTGTAGGCATGACTCCTCTGCCTTTTGGGCGAGATTCGTAGCTTTCAAACAATTTCTGTGGGCGACTAGCTTCTTTTCTGAGAGTTAACAGAGCAGAAACGAAGATGTTCAAGTCTTCATCACGCAGCAATCGTCTGTATGCTCAATAAAATGTTTCATGTTTTGATCAAAATCCGCACGTGGAACAGCGTAAAATTTAAGGTTTGCGAATATGCAGTTGGAGCTAGAATAAAAAGCTGGATTTGAAAAACCCTTCCCTGCGTGCCCCTAAAATTCTGGCAGAAGGTTTTGTCAACCTTGCCAGTAAAGCCTTTTACCTTATCTTGCTCGCTTGGACGAATCACAGCTGTCTAACCCTAAAAACCAACAGTCATTAAATAACCTGTTGAGTTGCAGTGCCGGCAGTCACTTTGGAAGAAGTTAGCAGTTTTATTTGCGGCGCAAACCTGCGGTGCTATCCACCACCGATGCTATACACTGGAAAGAAGAAAGTACCAACATCTACATTCATGGCTTGTGGTTTCATATTAATCCGTGGTTTATATCATTCTGACGAGCCATTCGTGATGTGGAGACTTCCAAGGCCTTAGACCAGTGGTTCTCAACCGGCGGACGTCAATAAATTTCTAGGGGGGCGCGAGCACTCAAGCGTTGCACGACATGGAAAGTTTGATCAATAAATTTACCAATAAATACATTTGCTTTTACAACTTTTTATAGCCAGGGGGGCTTGAAACAAGGACAATTAAGGAGGCGTGGTAAAAAAAAGTTAAGAACTACTGCATTAGACGGTTTTATGTCTATAAGATTGTTATACATAAAACTGACATCACGCTTTCCTGGGTTAAGGGCTGCAGTTTCCAGCAAACCACCAACTATGCGAGCAATTCTTCATCGCATCTACTACTTTATTTTAACCTTGTTGTAGAAAACCATTGAAGGTTACCAAACCTGGCTGCGTGTTTGCACAAAACGTCAACAGACGCTGAAACTCACTTTTCACCGGTACATAAAAACAATCTTATGCAAAAACCTTATTAGAGCAACGTAAGTCGCGACATCGTCTTTCTTTTGAGAAAAACAAATCGTGCATCAACTCATTCAACGAACTTATCAGTATTTCCAAAGCATCATGCTTGAAGAGTTTTTCAGCAGCATTTCCGCTTATCGCCGCACATGCTGGGATGCAGCGGTTTAAAGAGCTTCAGCTTCATCTCGCGCAGAGTGTCGCCCGTTGCGCTGCTTTGTAAAACAAACCATGTTCGCTCCTTCCAAACATTAATCAAAATGCTCCACTGCTGCCTAGCTCGATATTGACAGTAACACCACTGCGTTTAGAAATGGCCTCATCGCGAAGCGACATAGTGTATAGACATGACAAAACCCCATTTTCGAACCAACGTTTTACCCATTAACGACACCAAACAAAAATCCGCTCTACATCAGCACCAAAACGAAACACTCATCACCAGCTACTGTGAAGAATTTATCAAACGTCATACATATGTACACTACATATCCAATCTCACATGTTGAAGTCAACGAGGGCCTTGAATTTGACATACATAGGTGTCTACGTGACCGTAAGAGATTGAACTTGCTTTTCTTTACACAAGTAGTTAAACAAATTTATGACGTGGCATAATACGACACTGAGCCACTTTATCTTTTGAAGAAACACTAATTGCGCTGTATAGAAATTTAGAAGGTCGATGGTACTCAAGCCAGGTTTTTTTTTAAGGCGTTTTAGGGACCCGAATCGGGTCCCTAAAATCAGAGAAAATCGGGTTCCTAGAATCAGAGAAATCGGGTCCCTACAGATCCATACCGCGTACTTAACATTTTCCTTAAAAAAACAAAACTGCTTAAGCTGTACTGGAATTTCACTAAATATTTGTTAGGAATGGCTATGTTACTAAAAAATTAAAATTTTTGCTTTTTGTAAATAAAACACGTTTGCAAACTTTTTTTCAACTTGAAAAAACTTAATTCCTATTGCAAATACCTTTGCAACAACTGCATTTTTGCGACCCAGTATTTTTGGTCACTTCCGCAAACATCGCGCAGTTGAAGTAAGAGTGTTAAAGTTTGGATGGATAGAAGGACTAGCACTGGTGATTCTAGAAACTCGTTTTTCAGTGAACCTCGATAACAATTACCAAAATGTAGTAAAAAAGAAACAATGAAATCGATAATGCGTAAGAAGCATAGCATGAAATACAAGTCGTGTTGCTTTCGATTAATGCTTGTGTATGTTGTTGAGAAAGGAAATCATTGCAGGAAGGCAAATGCACCACTACTGAAACAGATTTTTACTTTCTTGATTGCCTTTGTTTGTTTATTTGCATGTTTGTTTAGCACTACGCTTGAAAGAGAAGTAGGTGGAAATTCCCGATGATATTACAGGGAAAATGTGCGAATAGCAAACACTAAAAAATAAATTTCCTTTTGGGTTGACGGGAATATTTAAAATTTCGTAGTTAAGCTATGGTTTTTGCTTGCTTATCAAAACACTCTACAAGAACATTAATCAACACGAGTGTCTTAAAAACGTATCTGACCACATTTAAGAAAAAATGCATTTTTTATGAAGATCGCTTAAGTGAAAAAATTGTTTTTCATTAGCCAAAAATCTTTTCATTGATCTCATTGCAGCTTCGCGCATTACTATTTGTCAAAACACCCATTTTTGCTTCTTTCGCTTGCAAGCAGAAAGCAATAAATTTGAAATGGAATTGGGAAAGTATCTGTAAACTATTGCTAAAAAAATCAAAAAGTGAGACTTCAAAAACGTTTTAAAGTTTTTGAAGACCTCATCAGCAGCAACAATACGGGTTCTTACTTCTGTTTTCATCCACTACAAAAAGCAAACAAACCTTCAGTCATGGTGCACCTGCATCACTTATGAAGCACACGACCGTTGAAATTTTGTAAAAAGTAAACTATTCACTAACATGCTTTATTCGAAAGTGATCAACGTGGTGTTCGTCCGCAGGTTCACAACCAGGGGTGGGCAACCGGGGAATTACCCCTGACATTTTAAAAAACATATGTTTAGTTTTTACGTACAACAATAAGTTACTAACATTGCGCCCCTCTGAAAATAGTACAAAAAATTGCAATCATTATGGCCACCTTCGAAAATATCAGCTGGTTGCGGTTGTAGCCCTGTTGGTCAGACAGCTGTTTCGCCAATTGCAAATTAAAACTAGGCATCTGATCAAAATCGTGTTTATTTGTCATGCTAGCTTTCCAAGTGTTTTTCTTGAAGCTGATCATTTGTACTAAAAGCAAAGGACCTACCTGTGACATACTTCCACTTTTGCTGCGGTTTAACTGCATCTATGCTCGAGTCGTTGGAAGGATAGAGATATGGTTATTACGCGGAAACGTTTTAGGTCTAAATAAATAATACCAGACATTGATCAATCGTTTTGCAGTTTGCTCAATTAAAGCTGCTCAATATACATTGTAGTCCTTCGCACAGTTGAAAAATACAAAAACTCTGATAGACGCTCTGCCTGAGACACAACGAAATGTTGCCGACTCACCGTCGCGCTATTAAGTATTAATTCCCAGCATCAGGCAGCACCAGCAACAGCCAAGCCCCGCACTACACGCGACTAGCTAGTGCAGGCACTGACTATAGTAATGAAGAAGCACAATTTGCCAATTCTGATTTACAACGTCAGTTTTGCAGCAGATGCGAAGGCAAACACGCAACACTACGAGTGCCACTGCAAACACAAAGCTTTGCTTGATTGGAACACAATTCGCTCATTAAATTCCTTCGAAGCGTTCATTCTCTCCTATTCTGAGTAACAGGTGTTACTTTTTCTTGTATGCAACCGCGCATGTCGGTTATCGCTGTTGCAACACAGTGGTCTAAAGGGAACTTGCGTCATCGCCAAGGCGCTTTAAAGCGCTACTTGCGTAGTTACTACTTCCTCGCATTGATCGCTTGCCTGGGCTCTGCACAACGCAGCATCCTAGCAGCAGACAAAACTACATGCAGAAACGCTTTGCCTTTCCGTCATTGCCAGTTTTACCACAGTTCAGGCGCAGCATAGATCTAGTAAACAAATTCCATCAAAGTAGCAATCGTTAATTTGATTAAAAATTTTTGTGCAAGAAAAATAGACTTGTACCATGTTTATAGGAAAGTATGCTCATTGTTGGAAAAACTACAGACAAAAAGTCTAATTTTGTTTTGCAAAAAAAATTTTAATTTTTTTATTATTCGGTAAACAATGTTTTCACCTGGTTCTTCGCACGTGATGACGACAGACGGCACGGAACAGTTAATTTTGGTGCTCTTCATCAAACTTTTGCTCTAGTTTGCTGGGTTTTCAATTTTTCGAAGTCAAGGATATTGAACTACAGCACTAATTTCCCGATCAATACACACCGCGTTTTAAATGTCCCGAAAATAACTTCAACATATTCTACCAAATATAGTCACTTTCAAACAAACTTCACTTTTCACTGTTTACAGAAATCATGTCAGCTAGTGATGTATTTCCAATAAAAATGCCCAGAAAGATCAAGAGTGTAGTTATATAGGTATAGAAATTATTTATAGGTATAGAAATTATTGACTTAAGACAATATGCCTGATGCTTGCTGTCGATTGCAACGCTTGTTGAAAATCTTGGTTATGGTTGTGCAAAAATATCTCTTAATGATGCGGTGCAAATAAGGTTGCCACAGATTCCAACAAAAAATCATTGACATTATCGATGCTTCATTCACTTTCAACAAACGTTAAATAAATCCACATTAAAGATAAACCCAAACCTTATCAACAAACTTTAAAAACTTTCCAAAAAATGTTACTAAAGAAGAAAAAGGAGCACAACAAAGATCCATGAAAAAAGGTTATTGCTTTTTCTAATTCCCATCGAAAACTCTTCTTTTCTATGCTCAAGCCATGTGGCAATGCCCATGTGATACCCTGTTGCTCTACTCTCTTCCGTTTAGATAATTTTTTTTATTTTAAACAGATGCATCCTATCCAAGTGGCAACATCGAAGCAAGTCCATTGGACGACAATGGGCGTTTCAGGTCCAGCCTTCCGTGACCAGGTTCAGCCATCCGAATTGATTAATTACACCATCACGCTTCGAAACGTCATTTGCACGTAAAAAGAAAATGCTTAATCTCTTTGCACCATGTGTCTCAGCAGTCGTTATGTTGTAAGTAACAAAACATGATACTGTTCTCTGATCAATTTCAGGATAAAAAGGCTTTGAAAAGCTTGTTTTCATGATGAAGCGTCTTTTGGGCAGCAAATACGTTACAGTCTGATTTGGTTAACTTATTTTTAAAAATGAATACCCAACTAATACTAAAACATCTCGTTGTCATCTTATCTCGGTTTCAGAGGCGTCGAAAAGTGTTAAAACTTAAATTTAATTTTATATATCGAGCGGTTATCAGACGCCCTGTGATGAAAAAAACTTATCTTACAGTACAATTCTTTCTCAAAGCAAACCTACCAACATTAAAGTATATTTGAATTTTCGAAACGAATCGAAAATGCTTTCAGTAACTTTCTGGATGTTTCGTAAATGCTTTAAAAATATAAACAAGCAAGCTGCCAGCGAAACGTTTCCATAAGAAATTAAGAAAAGCATTGAAGTAACCTTCCCAATAAAGTGGATGTGTATCCAGGTTTTATTGCGAACAGGGTCGGATTTAGCCTAAAGGCTACATAAGCTCAAGCCTAGGGCCTCAAGACCCAAGGGGGCCCCCAACAAACTGTGGTACGCACAGAGTGAATGGCCGGTGTATGATCATTTAATCTAAATGATTTAGATTAAACTTCGTCAAAAATTTATGTCTTATTTATTATTCACGAAATTTAGTTTTATTCAACTTTCGTGGTGATAACGCCAGAGTCTTCCAACGAGTTTCCATGAATCTCAATATGACGGTT
>JGI24021J15306_10001996_pt1 | contig 21207 bp, 17 predicted proteins | sample Ectturendosymbi1_FD_15306 | JGI IMG/M metagenome (IMG submission 15306)
CGTTGCTGCTTTCCAGCGACAACGTCCATTCGTCTCGAGCTGCGTCGCGGTTGGAAGCAGTTTCCGAGTCGAGGCTTCGCAAACACTGGCGCAAGTTCTCGTGCGTGACTTCGTTGCTGGAACGCGAAGCACGAGATGAGTCGGCAGCTTGCTGAAGAGTGTTGGTGCTCTGCGACGGAAACGATCGAATTACTGAGATATGTCAGAAACTAGTTAGGCCAGCCTTCAAATCACAACTACAGTAATATAAGCGCAACAATCGCAATAAGCACCGACAACAGGCGGCACCTGTTCTTGCAGCTCGTTCAAGTGCAGGATCCGTTCGTTGGTTGATTGCTCGATCGCTTGGTTGGTGTTCGCAACGGATTGCTCGATCGCTTCGAGCGAGTCGCAGTTCGTTGAACAAGCTTCTTTCCAGCTGCTCATTGTGGCTGCGACGCTTTCTTTCATCTACAGACGATGTGAAGCTAAGTAGGTATCTCTTACTTGCGTAGGATTATCATGGAGTTCAGAACAAAAATGCTGCACATTCCAAAAGTTAAGAGGTATGGTTTTTAGATTAAGACATGTCTGCCGTCCTTAATAAAAAACAAAAAGAAAAACACGCGAACAAGTTATGATATGCAAATCAAACTCAGTGAAAATGATCGCGAAATCCATTTTCTACCCAGTATCTTAATCTATACCAGCAGTTTTCCCTCAAAGACGCAAACTTCACCGCCATATCACAGCCTATTGCACATCGCTATCTCTAGTGAAGGTTTACAATTTGGACGAAATAGTATGGCGCTCAATATTTGTTCTATATCTTCGAAAACCGGAACGCCTTCAGTGCAAATTTGGTTGATGTTTTTTGTGATTCTGTGCCAGTACTTATTCATGCGTTTAAGCAAACTGCAAATATTGTTGTCAGTGGTGCAGACTGCGAACCGAATAATGAACCGCCGATCCAGAGCTGGTCACGGTGAGGCTCATAGAGATCGGACTTAATGTCTTTTGTCCGTTGGCGAACTTTTACAGCGTGTTGCCTTCATTTACGGGCACTGTTTTGTGGAATCAGACTCCGCACAAAACATTCCAGCGCTTGACAGCCAGTTTTGTGTGAGTTTGTCCTGCAAACCACACATTTTCCTTCGAGAAACCCATTTTTCAGGGAAAAACAGGCTGTCTTCGAACACCAGCTTCATAGATAGCGCGTGTCGGTGCAACTCATAAACGACGTAAATAAACAGATAAAAAACCAAGAGCGCAAGCTTCACCTGCTGCTGGATCTTTTCCATCATCTCATTCAGAGTGTTCTGCATCGAGTTAAAAAAAGCAAAAAATGAACGTTAAGTGATCAAACAAAAATTTCAAGAAAAAAACAATTAAAAACTCTGACGAGGTCAGAGAACCCTTCGCTTCTACAACTTAAATTTACCGGTCAGGGTTAAAAAAGACGGATTTTTGGAAATGGAAACAACAAAAACAAAACTAACGTTAAGTATATTTACAAACCCACTTGCGAGTTGAACTAACAAGACAATTCGGTGCAAATCGTGGAATAAACACGTAGCGAACACAGAGCTGCTGTTCACTCCGGCCGTGTCGCTCTGGCAAGTGTTTGATCAAGGATTGACTGGATGCTATGCACGCGTTTCTCTTGTCATTTTCGCATGAAACACGTTAAAGCATGATTTCTCACAAAAATCACCGCTATAAGCGAGTTTTGACCGCTGCAACCGCGCAGTGCATTTAGTTGCAAACCAACTCTGCTTCCGCTCATGACCCGTGAACTCGAGTGAACTCACTGGAACTGACTCGTGTGTAAGCTGGAGGTCTTGACTAGCAACCTTGCTCCCACGGAGAAGTTGTTCATATGTTTCCGACTTATTTTGCACGCTGTTCGCAGAACCATCTATAGCAGTCGAGCTACAAAAAGTTGCCTTCGCATTTCCTGCAATTTGACGCTGCACCTCAAGGGTTCGCCTAATTGCAAAACTATGTCATAGATGAAGAAGTCTAAACTGCCCAATGATTGTGCCTTTAGCCCCGTGTTTAGATGTCATTTTAGCCATAGACTGCATTGGTACTTGGTACAACACGTAAGTTGCACTGAGGAGATTCACTGACAAACTTATCAGCAGTTAACACAATGGTTGTTACTCAAACAACAATGAGCAAATATGTAGCATTGCCGATTTCAATTTCATCTTTTGCCACAAAGCAAAATGCTTGACTTTCTGCCATGTGAAAACTGGTTGTATGCTACAACCAGATAAAAATGATGATGCGAGACTGTGTTAAGTAAAAACTTCATGGAGTGATGACAAACGCAGAAGTCAAACCAAGCAATGTACCTGGCCGAAAGCTGTGGCCTGATCCTGCTTCATCCTTATTGTCTTAGCTCGGCGAAGAACTTCATCTTCGTGTGCTTTTACTCGTTCAGCTTCGATTCGTAGCTGAATTAACCGACAAGAATTGAAAAAAAATCATCAAATGGTGTCACAATTGTGAAATGACACAAACCGGTGAATGCCAACGCACCGCCACTGCTCATCCAACATCGTGTTTAACCGCGCGTTTGAAATATCTTTACTAATTTTAATCTGAATATAGCAGCTCCTGAATTTGATTTATATCAGCAATGTCCAACCGATAGCATTGGTGGGTCAAAAGTTAGGCCACTGTCTTAATGAGGGCCGCGCATTGAATGACTTGCTTTGTTCTCAGCAAACTATAAGTTAGGTTAAGCTGCTGAAAGCGTTGGAATCCTATCAGCAATGATAACGATTTTGGCACCCCTAATCACTCTAACTGTGATGTCATAGGCGAGTTTAAAGTATCAGTCTAAGCACAAAATAGAACTCAGTTTGGTGAAATTGGAACAAAAGGAGTAGAAATCAGAAAACTAGAAATGACTTTGCACCTCAGTGTACACATGGAAATCTGCTAGTACGAAATGCAGACGTGATAAGTGACACTGCGGAACATTTTAAAAACTAAACGTGCCAAGCCACCCATACAATCGCAACTTTCACACATAGCTTTGTGGGTATGAAAGGTAAGACTTTTTCGCTTGGAATTCGAACGTATTGAAAAAGGTGATCACAAACACGTCTGGACAAGACGATAGCCTCGCGAGGCAGTGTGGAACATTTTCCACAAAAATAAGTTCAACGTTCATTTGACTGCGAAGTGTAAAACGACGTTGCCTTAATACATCACAGGCACGCACAGGTGGTCATGCAAGTTTCGACCAACTAACAGCATTGTACGGGAAGTTGATTTTTGAACTTGCCGAAAAACAATGCCGAAGTAACTGAAAGTGTGTTATAAATCTGAGTGTATTTCACTCACCTGGTTTCGCTGGAAGTCAAAAGCTGTTTGTTGTTTTTCAAGCAACGACAACAAGTCTGATGCAATGCCTTCGCATTTCAGCTCCATTTCTGCGGCTGACGTTTCGAGGATTGAGTTCATTTCATCCTTTAAGAGTAAATTTGTCGCGAGCATTAAAAACGCATCCATTCGCAAATACACACAAACAATTACTGCTTTCAGCTTCGTTAGCCTCTGGCATGCAAACGGAACCATGCTCTATCTTTCAGCAACGGTGCAACTTCAGGCACCTGCACCGAGCTAACCCGAAAGCTTTCAGAAATAACATTGAATAGTAATAAAAATGTTAAGTTGAATAATAATAAAAACTGCAACAAATTCGGGAAAGCCCGAACTGGTCTTTGAAACCTCGGTGCGAGAGTATTCGAAATATCTCACAACGAAATATGAAACTTCAGTGTCAGGCATGGCCTTGCAAAAGACAGTGGATCAAAATGAATGAAACATTCATTGCTTTTCAGTTAAAGCAGCTTGCACCAGATTTAAATCCAAAATGAACATTCTTAACGGCAATTTCTGGAGACTGAAGGTTTCGCCTCAAGATACATCCCACTGAGCAGAAGGTGAAGATGTCTTTAAAAATTGCATTACCAGCCATTAAGATCATAGGAAATCTTCGAGCAATAAAGTAACTAATGTCATTTCTAATAAATCAGTACCCCACGCCAACTGCTCCAAAGTTACCTGATGTTTGTCAATGATGGATCGGTGGCTTTCGTGCAAATCGGCGACTCTGTTCAGGACTTGCTGTATTTTGTCGCAATTTGTCTGCAATCAGGTAATCTTGCGTTTGCTTGGAGTCATTAAAAATTCCAAGAAAAAAGTGGGGGATTTCGTTCCAGGAGACAAAAGTTTTTACGCATATTCCTTAGGGCGTTATAACAATTTCGACCCTGTTTGGTATTAGACAACTTTCTACCTCGCTAATTAACTTTGAGAAACGGGATGTGACTAAACCACAAATGATATTTTAAGAAAAGTTCATCACAAAGAGTTGATAATCGTATTTATTGAAGACATTGCGATCACGTTGCAAACACAAGTCCATACCGCTGTTGCAAGTATTGCTTAGATCAGCTATGTCCAACCTTATGCCTTACTAGGCCAAAATTATGTCATTATCTTTATGAGGGCCGCACATTGCACGACTTACTTTTATTCTAGCAAACCAAACTATAGTTTAAACCTACTGAAAGCATTTTTAATAATAACTGCAACGATAACGACTGTACGGTGCGATTAATCACTCCCAAACTGAACAAGGATATAGTTAGAAATCAATTTAGTGCAGAGTAGAAATCAGTTTTGTACCGAGGTGTCAGTAGACACGTGGAAATCTACCAGTGCATGGCACGTGAAGAGGCACTAAAGACCATTGCATCTAAAATGTCGGATTTAACATGATCAAAATAAAAGCAGGTTGTCATTTTATTGTGCATACACAAAACTGTAAAGTTTACTGGGCTGCACAAAACATTAGAGCGGGCCACATTCGGCCCACAGCTTGGACATAGCTGGCTTAGACTTATTACTGTCGCTACGGGGACAGTGAGCGCTAGTTATAAAATAGACGTTCACGAGCCATTTTACATACCAGCAGTTACGGTTAGCCCACTTGAAAAAGCTCTGAGGTGGGTCTTATAAAGACCTGCCCAGTCTGGAAGCCCCACTAAGAGATCCTGGCTACCGACATGGCTACACGACATAGGAACTCAAAATGCAAGATTTTTTCACCGATGTCTAGGTAGCATACCTTAATACGTATGGCAGCGACTTCTTTGCAGTAGCTTTGGACCGTGAGAAATCAGGCATGTTTGCAAAACTCACACTTATCATGTGAAGAAATTAACACAAAAGCGTCTTCCCTGCCAAAGAGCTTCGCGCTATTTTGTCAATATATATTGTCATCAAAACATAAGTCGCAAAATTCTTTTTTAATGTTAAACAAAAAGCTTGCAGCAGTTTCGTCGTGAAATTTACCTGATACGCTTGTTTCATGACATTTGTGAACTGCATGATTCGCGTTTTGATGAAAAGCACATTCTCTTCCTGACGTTCCTTGAACTCCTCTGAAAACAATTCAGTTTGGTTCAAACATGGTTGCGGCGCAAAATTTTATTTTCACTGAATAAAAAACGCGGCTATGGTTCCTCTTGACTATCGGCAAATTATAATCAACCTACCGTGGCTTTGAAGTATGCTCTTGAGATTGTTTTCGCTTTCGTGCAGCATCGCCCTGGTGCCGTCGCTTAAAAGCTCCAGGTCAGATTTCAACCTTAAGAAGACGTAAATGCAATGGGGTGAAAGGAAAGGTCGCCAGCAAGGCGGTGATAATGCGTGGTCAGACAGCGCAACATTGTTGACGTGTATAAAATTTATAATCAGATAATGGGACGGTGGCCAAAATCGTCATCACCATGGCAACTTTCACGATCACCTACAGCGCGAAAACTAAATGCCAGGTGAGAGGAAGTTTATCCGCAGCATTCGGAAGCGAACCAGGGGAAGAAATATATAGGAAGTATAGGGATTCAGCGAAGAATCAGTTATCAGTGAAGTCAACGTGCGCTTGTTATAAAGCTCTCTTGGAACAATTCAACTTGAACTTGTCGAGATATAGTCAACATTCCGATCTGCTCGACACCAGACCATTCATTCGATCGCACTGCCTCTTCAAAATTTACATTACTATCTACAACCTTCTTGTTACATTGCCATTCCAACAGATCGCAGGCAAGCAAAAACCGATGTTTGATTTAGGACAGATAAGCGAATTCAAAAACTTCAAGGGAATCAGAGAGGACCGGCTGAACTGAACTGAAATCTGAGATCTTGCAACAAAATTTTGGTCGTTAAAAAAACAAGAAGAGTTGCTGCAGTATTTAGAAAAATCTAGAAATGATAGCAACGTACTTGACAGAAAATGCGCCAGCGGCGCCCAAATTATGTTCATTGGCATCGGTGACCCGCTGCACTTTGTCGTGCACTTTCCCAATGTCGTCAGCCAGAATGTCGGCCGTCTCAAGCAGCTGGAAAATAAAACAGGATCAAGATTTTTATCTCATCAGCACCAACTATATTAATTTATTATTCTTCCATCGCAGACGCGACTTCATGTCTTATTCCAATATATGGTTAAAAGAATGCTTGTTTGTTGGAATATTTATGCGAAAATAGATCTCCGAAGACCCGCTAAACCTCGCAGCAGAAACGTGGTGCAGCATCTCCAGCTCGTCACTCACGCAACTGGATTGCAGTAGGAACGTTTTGTGTGGCATTCAATTTCAATACGCAAACCTTTCTTCTACTGATCAAATTACCAACGAAGTTCTATTCGTCACAAATTTTCATCTGCTGCTGAGCTGTAGCCATTGATCAGACAACAAACCAGTAGATCGTGTAGGCGCACCTCGTTAGCTCGCTCCGCTACTTGGTTTCCATGTTCAATGTGAGCTTCCTTCATAAAGCACTGTTGAGAAAGCTTCAGCTGCGTTTCTGACAATTCCTGTAAAAAACATCACAACGCTTCGACAGGATTTCAAATCAAACCGTCAAATGAGAAACTGTTGAAATTGCGTTAAAATCAATCGACACAAACTACCCTACAGCCAGTGGCGTAACTGGGCAGACGGGCGACTCGCGCCCCTCCCGGCAAGCTAAATGTGAAAACCGGTCCCCAGTTAGCTTATATTCCGGTTGTATTATTCAAGTTGTTTTTTGCGTTTTTCGGAGTATTTTCCGGTTATTTACGGGTTTTAGTATAGCCATCCACATCCGGATTCACCATTATTTCTCAAGCTTTTTCTGTGAGTGTTGGCTAGTAGCCCCCTACCCTCCTGTCTCAAACCTCTAGTTACGCCACTGCCCACACCCTTACAAAAGAGTTGTCGCAACTTCTGCGCGTGATTTCATTGAAGATGCAGCAGACGGAAGTGAATCATAACAAAAGTACTCATACGAATGAATGAAACTGAGTACAGAGAAAATACATCAGTCAAACCACAGCATCCTCTACTAGGCTTTACCCAGTGGACGCACGTGCAACAAATAGTTTCAAATTTGAAACAGACAAACGACGGTTGTGCGGCGCAATTTAAAAAAATAAAATTCAACGCATTCATCAAGGCAAAACGTCTACACAAAAATTTTGGCTAATATTTTCATCAACACTGACATCCTTTAATGTGTTCAACTGCTCGTTTTTCTGCTCAAGTTCTTTTGAAGTATCACTGAACATTTTCTGGTACTTTTCCAGCTCTTCCACTCTTTGCTGCAGTGTAGCAGTCAGCGATTCGATCTGCTCCGTCATTTCCCTAGAAAAGAGAGAAAAATAACGCAGGTGATAGTAGACAACATTGTACAAAAATGCAAAAAACGTTTTAGCAGTGTCATCAAAAATACAGTATAACCAAATATGCACCACTCGGCAAAAGTGCATAGCATGAAAGAACTAGGTGACGCAACGAACTACTAACTGGTATTGTTTAGGATCAAGATAGACTCCGTTCTTTTCACGAGCAGCGAGGACCTCGCGTTGCAATCTCTGGATCTCTTCATCATATTCCTGGCACACAAATAAATCATTACCATCGATTTCAACGCACGCAAGTACTTCAGTGGCTGGGTTCTACTTTCCACTTACTTTGATCAATGCACGCTTGGTAAGTTTTTGATTAACTCGGGGCTTATTGTGAATGTTCTTGGCGCGGCTCGCGTAGTCCAGAGTACTGAGTGTCTCTTCCAGATTGTCGTTGCCCGGAGAGATTGTAGCAATTATGGACGTCTTGGTTGTTCCTCCCAACGAATCTTGAAGAAGGCGAGTGAGTTTGCTTTCCCTGTCGACGAATACGCGTTTACTTTCAAATCAGGGTTCCCATGAAATTTTGAAAACAAAATGTATTGACTTTTTCCAGACTTAGAATCTTTTCCGAATGATATACGGTAGCCAGGTTGAATACCGCCACTATAATAGTTAGCATGATGAAAGTACAATTATCAATTTTGTATTAAATATTATGAAAAACCAACGGACCATAAACTTTTTTCCAGACTTTCCCAGGCTGGAAAATGACAAAACGTTTTTCCATACTTTTCCGACTCCGTAGAAACCCTGTCAAATACTGTGCATGAAAGAACGTTTGCATCAGAAATCGAGCACCGTGATCAGCGGTAATCTGAGGTAAGTTGCGCTTGGAAAAAAACCCTGAAAGATCTCCATCAGAAAAGTTTTCCGTAACGGTTGCAGCACTCTCCCGAAGATATGAGGCTTTTTACTTCCTTGCCCTCTCTTGCCTTTATTAGCGCGGCACCAGTGAACCCTCCACGAAAATTTTACACTGAACAAATTCTGTTTCAGTGAGCATGCAATTGCGCAACCATGTCAAGTAGTAGAAGGGCTATGATATATATGCGATATTAAATATGGAATGTTACAAGTGCGCGAGAATGAGATTGCACTGCACAAATGCTTTGGTGGTTCTGCGCAGTTGCGCACCTTAGAGGGGAACACTGCACGGTACTGCGGTGGATTCGAGAAAGTTATGTATGTAGCCTGTCATTTTTCGTCATTTCTCTTCTTCAGACTTTGACAAATTACCGAGGGAATAAGGTTCCATTAAAGGACGAAGATTAAAGATGGTATTTCAACAACACCTGATGTTAAAAAATTGGTTGGCATCAAGAAAGCAAAATGAAGCTGATGATTCAGAAAAGGAAGCAAACTAACCTATAAGGAACATGCGGAGCTCTGTCGACGAGAGCAGTGATGCATCTGCCAAGGGTCAGCAAGCTTTGATTGATGCTACCAGCCTCTCTCGCACGTTTGTCCACTGCACCAGAGCGGCCAATATTTTCGCTTCCAGCCAAGTCAACCTGCGACACAAAAAATTCCCATACGATCAACGGAATGTGGAACCGAGATTCTGGAACTCACGATCTCAACTGCTTATTACCAAGACGCATACCAAAACTCAAGTGTCCATAAAAAAAGATAAATCTGCCATTTTTTCGTACCTGCTGATGTAACATAATTTTCGTGAGCCTACAAATTTGAAAACTGGGTTGTTAAAAAAATCTGATGCTTTCTCATAAAATGATTGAAATCATGAATTTCAACCGAAATTCCAAATTCTTCGGAAGCAGTTTTCCAACTTTCTTACCCCATTAGTGCAAGTCTGCAATCTTACTAATACAACAGCTGATACATTTAACATATCCGACCAACCAAGGGCGCACAGACAACAGTCTTGTGCACTAAACAACTAACAGGTCCACATAGGTAGCGGTTGAATCAAAGCCCGTTACAATTAACGCGTTTGGCATTTTTGCAGTAACAGCAGTCGATACGCGGTAATATATACTGTGTATACAAATACAGATATATTCTTTTGAACCACAGACGCTTCACATAAATCAGTTTTGCCAGCTGACTATCTGCGGCGGCGAATTAGAATTACAAGAGCTGATCGGAAAAGACAACCTGAGAAGCATGAGTGTCATGCAATTGGTGCTTTGTCTGCGGCCGGGAGGAAAATACTCAACGATGCTGAACCGGTTATAGGTCAACGGCTGCACGTCAGTGTCAAGTAACGACGGTAGTTGGAGCGCACACACTACACAAATGCTACAAGGATCAAGACTTCTGGAAAAATTCCAACACAAGAAATATTCTGAAGAGGCACACAAAATATTTACCACCTATTAATGCTTCTTCGACACATTTTATTAACAAATATGCTTTAGGTGGACTGAAAGAAACACACGAAAATTTATCAGCCAATTGAAATTCAATATTGCAGCAGGTTGTAAAACTCTAGCATGTTTTACCGAACTGGCAAATCAAATCAAGCAGAAGTGCTGGCAGTAAGGGCACAAACTCACTAGGTTCAACTTCCCAATCTTAATTAACTCCTCTTCTTCCATCTCATTCGTGCTAATGTCTTTTGTGTGAACAGTGACAGAGAAAACGCTGTGAGATCTGAATGTAAAAACCAGAAAAAATAAATATTGTGTATGAAAAGCTGCATTTATTGTTTAAGGGTTTTAAATAAGAGAGCAAAGCAACGTGTAACAAACTATTGCAGGGAGTCATTAAACAAGTTTGCTGAACATGCAGTTAAGCTCAAAAAGGTATTTGTTACACTATGTGGCGGTAGTTCGGTAAAAGTTACCTTTTCAGTAAGTTTGACTTAGTCATACAAATAATCCTGTAATAGAAAATTCGCTGACATGGGGAAAACCGATTGCATTTCGTAACAAAACAAACGCTTAGCGTTAGACTGACCTGCTCGAAAACTCGTTTAAATCGGTAGCAGCAGTTCGTCTTTTTGCAGCGCCTTTTTGAAGGATCTCATACACATCTGACTTGTGACGAATGAGGACCTCCGTCAACCCAGACACAACCACAGACCCCTGTGCAGCACAGCAGTGCATAAGCAGCAGCAAAGCGCTGGCTAAAGATTGACTTAAGCACGACTGTGTTTCTAATCACAGTTACTGAGTCGGAATGGAGGAAAGAAGGGTCTCAATTAACACAATCAGAGTCGAAAATGAAGTCCGGTGCAAGAAAAATATTTATGTGGAAGCAGTGTATACTTAGCAAATAACATATTCGTTCCAGACATTGGCGGAGGAGACCAGTGCCAAACTCTACTCTGTGTACTGGAAATCTACAAGCTTTATATTGTTTTTGCGCTGCTGGTCCATCCTTTTTTAGTCAACATTTTGACAGTTGTATTTTACTGGCAATCTTCATCAGCCGCCGGAACTGGATCGCATTTTTGCCATAGGTAATCCGTTGTTTTACATGCAGCACTACATGTTCGACGAACCACAGAAACAACATCTGCCCATCATTACACTTCAAAATAAAGTACCTCAAGTTAGATGTGCTGTGCAGCTTTGAAAAGGCTTATAAAAACCAATGTTAATCATTTAGTTTTAGAGTTTAATTTTTTTACAAAAAATACAAAACCTTAATTTCAAACTGAAAGTAAAAAAACACTCTTGATTTTCTGGCATGACACACGGAATATTTTTATCAAACACATAGCAGATGGTGGACAAATTCATAGAAGCAGCCTAAGCAGGGTTCCAACAATTTTCAAAAATCATTTTCCATACTTTTTCAACATCTTTCTCAATACTAAAAAGAATTCAAAACCATCATCGAAAATTTTACTCAAGGAACACAATGCAAACAACATCTGCAGAGCTGTCATCCGCGATGAAGAACAAAATTCGAATAAACAAATGTTTGAATTTAGAATTTCCATACTTTTTCAATATATATTTTATTTACATTTTGGCCAAATTTAATATTTTTTCAAGGTCTTGAAAACCGATTTCACCATTTAATACTTTTTCAATACCTACAATACGACATGGGAATCGTATAGAAGAGTGAGTTAAATATAAAACTCCACCAACTTTTCTGTTGTTGTCTTCATAGATCTTCATCTTTACCATGCCATTTCCAGGTGACAACAAATCGTAAATGTCTTCATTGTATATTTCAAGTAAAGAAACTCGCACGCTAAATTCACATCCGGCCTAAGTAGTTGCAAAAACGAATGTTGAAGGAAGAGAATGATTAATCTATACAATTTTTTCAAAGACTTACGCCTTCTAAATGATCAAACAGCTGACTCAGGGCCCTTGGAATTATTCCAGCTCTGGGGTCTGTATCCCACGAGTAATCACGATCCAAGGTTCGCTCACCTTCCATGGTAAAAGTTTTGCCTGTGCCTGTTTGGCCGTACCTGCAGAACAAGTGGAACATATTTTAGGGATTATGGTAAAAAGAGTAGATCAGCAACACGAACATCTATATTTGCAAACAGTGAGACTTCATTTTGTATCAAATAAGTGATAGCTCCATAAAAAGTGAAACGCAAATGGAGATCAAGGATGAAAGTCTTCATTAGTTAACAAAACTCTTCCCAAATTTAAATTTCATCTATGCTTTTATACTACAGCTAACACTTGGTATTATATATACCTCGTAGAGCACTTAAATATAGATAACAAGCTTTTTATTTAGAAACAAGGCATTGTATGTGCTATAACGTTGAAGCAAAACACAATTTTCACAATCTGGGGCACGTACGCAAGCACGGTGCAGTTATAGCCGGAGAGAACATCCTGCAGTTGACCTTCAACCACATTGCTGTACACATCAAGTTGAGATGCATTGGGACCAAACACCTGAAAAGAAATTGTTATAATCTGAATGGTCAAGTCCTAAAAACATGGAGTTGACAAATATATCAGAAAAAAACGCAACAACAGCAGCATTTCGTACCTATTGTCGCAGAGTGTGGAACATGATTGAATATATTTGGGGAGAAAAAACTGGGAATTTGCTAGTCACCTCACACTGGCGTTAAGAAGCTGTGCTAATGGAGTTCTTATGTGATAAAAAAACTTAATTGTCCATTATGTTACCTTTTGCTTGATACATGTGTTTTTTAAAAATATCCTGAGACTGACTACCGTATATCCATGCATTATTCTGTGCACATCGAAGTAATAATCTTCTCTTCTTTTCCACCAAGAAACCGATGAAGCTAATGGTGGCTCAAAGCATCACTGTAGCAAGATATTTTCAATGCTTTTATGGATAATCCTGTGTCACACCCAAAGCATACCAGCTCTAACAGCAAATTGCTCAACCTTTCAGCACTGCACGCCAAACTACAACTTAGCACTTCCAGAGTAAGACTGCCACATTTGTCTCAAGCACTAAAGCTCTTTTCAGGCAAAGCAGATCAAAATGAATGTGAGTCTTGCATTATATGATTGGTCATCAACTACAAAAACATATAAGGCAACAAATTGCAAAAGGCTGAAGTTGGCATTGTGCAGTACTTCTTGCCTGTGTGTTTGAAGCTAAGGATTTTGCCCAAATTTAGTGGCACAGAATTCCTTCAGTGGGTGTTGATCAATGACCCAACCTTTTCTAGCAAAAGCTGGACAGTGGTTACTGCATCACTGAGCTATCACAGACCCATATCAACACTTCCTGTGATGAGTGAGTTGAGAGGGTATACTAGCTATGCTTTGCAGAGCATTTGGCAAATTATCGAGCTTGCACAGCACCTCTACGTTGAAATGTTTTAACCCAAAGCAAAGCAATTGAAGGTAACTTGCTACTTGGGTTAAGTTATCACCTACAATTCTAAATGCCATTGACAATGACCCAGATTCTAACTGTAAGTTTCAAGTAAACTGCTATCCCATTTCTGAAATTTGCTTTAACCTAATGTTGCACTTACCATTTGTAAACAAAATTGACCTCAAAACCACCTTAATAATTTTGCAGATAATTGTATGCTACCCTTTCTCTTTTTAGGTAACACACTGGCCAATACTGCTTAAAATTATGAAAGTTTATGTACTCATTAGTACAACTTATAGAAAAATTAAGTCAGGAATCGTGAATTAACACCCATGAAATTGGAAAATTCTAAAAATGAGCTCTCTGACAAAAAATCTCAAAATAATGACAAAGTTTTGTACTTTGGTAACATGAAATGCAACTTACTTTGTCAAAAGAATAAGCTTTTGTCTGTTGAGACACAATTCCTAAGCCATTGCTTGAAGTTACAACATTTACTTCTCGTGCTTTAGCATTGCAGTCAACAACACGACGAACTCTGCAACTTCGCTCTGATTCAGTCATTGGCCTGAGATCAAACAACTTTAATAAAATTCTAAGAAACAATTCATTGCAGACAGCATGTTGTGAACTGATTGGTTTTTTAAACACTTGAAAATAACAAAATCGTGAAAAGTATTTCTGAAACTATAATTTGTTATATGCAGTTTTACATGAAGCACCTGGTCCCTTCACATGAAATATATCTATCATACCATGCATAATGCACTTTGATAAATACTAAGCAAGAAACTGACTTCAGGAAAAAATTGGCATTTCTTTTCTAATTATTGTGCACATGCTAAACAAAGGAAATTGATTGATGTTGAAGATATTTAATACATTTAAATGCAAAAATTAAGGTTAAGGATTTCTTGTATGATAATTGCATCCCATTTTCATGGGTTAGAATGTATAGCTGTTTCACCAAGTTAACCAGTTGTAAAATTACAATCTATCACATACTAATGCCTGGTGCTTTAACCAGTATATCCAGGTCAATAACCCTTGGCTGAAAACTCACATTTATGAAACAAAATTGTGAGCGCAGGAGAGTCAAGGATAGCGTGTTCAAAAACAATTCTAGTCTTTATACTGTGTTATCTTTGCTTCATTATGCAGTGTTGGACAGCTATCTAATATGAAAGTAAAATAGGCAGTATATGACCGATTAATGTGTGGTACACTAAACATTACAGACTCACGGCTACTATGCAATTTTGAATATAAATTTACAGACTTTTTCAAGACCTTTTCCAGACATTTTTCGGACTTCTTCCAAACCTAACATTTTTGAATGACCTAGCCAGGTCAAATACAGGCACTACAATAGTTAAGACGAAATGAGTAAATTATGTCAATCCTGAATAAAATATTATGAAAGTGTCGGTCAAAAGATCAAGTCTGGAAAATTATTTTCTTTTTCCATACTAAAAGACCAAAAAAATTTTTTTCAGACTTTTCCAGCTTGGAAAATGACGAATTTTTTTCCACACTTTTCCAGACTGCATAGGAACCCTGCAGCATATATATCAGACTTGAAGCTGCACACACATTATAAAAAATCCAGACCTACTATGAGAGTCACAAAAGATATTAGCATTAGACCAATGGCATAAACCTAAATGGAATAATTTGCTTGGATCAAATATGATTTAGTCTTTCGACATCATGGGTTTTGCTGAACTACAACTTGCAGTTTTTCATCACTCTACAGTTCTTACCAGGATGGTATAAAATGTATACAAGTTCTAAAATGCTTTGTTGGCAAAATTCAAAGTTGATTTTATAGCAAATTACCAGTAATGAAACCAGAAACATTGCTCAAAAACTATACACAAACTTTTTTAGGTCTAGTCAAATGGTGGAAGAAAAAACATGATAGCAACATCAAACTGACTAATACAGTTCATTCATTTTACAGTGCACACACTTTTTTATTTCAAGCATGATGTGCAGAGGTCACATAAAGTTGAGAAATATACTAATGTAGTAACCAATTGCTTATTTTCTCAAAATATACTAACATAAAGATAATACAGTATTATAAAGCATAAGTTGCAGAATCTGTATAATTTAGTACAAAACAGGAGTGCTGCATTTTTTCCTTCAGTTGCAGTATGTGCACATTTAGCCTTGTTGCAACTTGTGCAATGTATGAAGCTCTGCAAGGTCAAATATACTGAAGTTACAACAAACGGCATGCCATCAATAAATAGCATGAGAAGCTGCATAATCAAAACAGCAATGCCCGATGTCTCAATTTGCAATATTGTGTCAAGATCGGCAATCAATGCTATTTTCCAAGAACTATTGTCCACAGTCATCAATAATAAGGTCAAAAATTTTATACTATTAGTTTCATATTTTTTAATTTAAACAACGCATACATAAATACTGCTTTCATATATACACTTTTCTCATTGACTTTAATCTACTTGCTTCCATTCTCAATTTCTAGAATACTGCTAAAATCACTCAGCAATATGTAAATACTCCATGTACGTTTCACAAAAACAAAGCATGCAGGAATTTGATTTTTGGTGAAATTTAAGTATTAAGTACAACATATTTCAAATGCAAAATACAATTTACCACACGGAATAATACTTGTAGTTAAAATCCAGACTTAACTATGAAGATTCCTTTGTAAGCAATCTTTGGTACTTGTCACAAATATTTTCTATCAAAAAATCATTACAAACACAAAACTGACCTGCAACGAACTGCAACTTGCACTTTTTCATCACACTTTTTGGACATTGTTGCTACAGTTGGTGTCACCAAATATATACAGAAATCACAATTGATACTGAAAACAACTAAGTTTATATAAGAGAGTCAGAGATGTAGCACCTTCAATAAATAGAGTACATTTTGTTCTGCGTAAACCAACATGTGGATGGGCGACTATTGAAACCATTGGAGAAAAGTACTTGTACCCTAAAGATAGCTCACATAGCTACAGCAAAGGTTTTGTTTTAGTAAGCAAGATCAACTTCCATATCAGCAGAAATTAGATAGGTATTTAACACTTTCGGTACAGGCCCACGTATATGAGAAGAAAACATGCACAGGGTACCGGGCAACATATATACACGTTCTTAACAAAAATCCTGGTTTTACGGCCCTGGGATGCAAAACAATGGGCCATTTTTATGGCTCAATTTTTTTGGAATCTAGGCTGTCACCAAGGCTTTAGAGCCCTTGATTGGCTTGCAAGCGTATCTGGAGCCAAAATTATAGCTGAAAAAAAATTGGTAAAAATTCTATCCCCACAAATGCTAACCTGGGGTGTATTTCATGCTAGACCATAACTTGTCAGCCGATTGAGCTAGAGAGCTGTTCAAACCCTCTAAAGACTCAGAAAGTCTTGTAGTTTAGAATTAAAACAATTTTTTAAGTTTTGGGCTTGGGGTTTTTGTTTGATGACGTCATGGTGAAGGTAGGTTTTGCACTTTTTTTGGATGGCGTTATTGTTTGATCCAATGAGCTGATTTTTTGGCTCAAAACTTCATTGGATTCTAGGCTATAATACGAGTTTTCACAGCCCTTGATTGACTTTCTAGCATTTCTGGGTCCAAAGTTATGGCCAAAAAATTTCAAATATTTCAGGACTTCCCTAGCGGATTAGCGGGATCTCCCTAATTAATTTTCAGTATTTTGGCCATAATTTTGGAACCAGAAGTGCTAGAAAGTCCATCAAACCCTCTAAAACTCGTATTATAGCCTACTTTCAAATAAAAACTCAAGTCAAAAAATGGCTCTTGACGTTGGTGTCCAGCAGGGCCCGATGACATCATCCTAATGTAAACAAAATATGCATAAACATACTTTCATCATACAAACATCAATAAAAAAACAACATCCAAATCTAAAATAAGCTTTTTTCGTTGATCACTACAAGACTTTCCCCATCTTTAGAGGGTTTGAACAACTCTCTAGCTCAATTGGCTGACAAGTTATGGTCTAGCATGAAATACACCCCAGGTTAGCATTTGTGGGGATAGAATTTTTATCAATTTTTTTTTCAGCCATAATTTTGGCTCCAGATATGCTAGCAAGCCAGTCAAGGGCTCTAAAGACTTGGATGACAGCCTAGATTCCAAAAAAATTGAGCCATAAAAATGGCCCATTGGGTTTGCACCCAGGGCCAGGTAAACTTGGCCACAAAGGTGAAAACATGCCCTGATTATGATGTCACCCAAAGAAAACCCGACACCCAAAACAAAGAATTTTTTTTCAGTTTGAACTAGAAGACTTGCTGAATCTGTAGAGGGTTTGAACAGCTCCCTAGCTCAATCGACTAGTGAGTACTAGTGTTGCACAGCTCTGCCAAAACAGTGGCTCTTGCAACCCTTCAGAGGTAAACCGCCTGGTACCCGTGGATATTGCCGCATGGAATTCACCTGGTACCGAAAGTGTTAACCGGATAAAAGCTCTGACAATCCCACATTTTAAAATATATACCCATCTCATGAACCATGTAAAAATGGGATATCAAATGAGCAACTTAAAATAGGGTAATATCACTAATACTATGATTATTTCTTAACACTGTGAGAGCTGGCGTACGATATATTCGCACTTCGATTTCGACTTAGAAAACAGCAGTTTTCGGTTGCCTTACCTACGCCCTAGCTCCTCTGCCGATTGTGCTAAAGAGCTGTTCAAGGGCTCAAACGGATCGGCCAGTCTAGTAGATTGCACTCGAAAAAAATTTTTTGGTTGGGGAGTGCAGATTTTTTGTGACTGACGTCATAAGTGAAGTAGTGTTGGGGTCATTTTGGCTCATGTTGCCTGGCCTAGGGCCCAATCGCTAGGCCAAAGTGATTCGCTGAAGTTTTCATTGGAAACTAGGCTCAAGTCCGAGTCTTTTGAGCCTTTGATCGACTTTCTAGCATTCCTGGTTCAAAAGTTATGATCTAAAATAAACAAATTAATTAATTGACTAATTAGCTAATTAGTCAAATATTTTTACTAACTTACATCATCACTTTTGAACCTGAAACCCCAGCAGGTCATCCAAAGTATCAAAAGACTTGGATTGTAGCCTAGTTTCCAGTAAAAACTTCAGCGAAATACTACCACCCAACGATTGGCGCCCAGGGCTAGGCAAAGTGGCCTAAAAGTCCTCCACTTATGACGTCACTCACAAAAAACCCGCGACCCCAAACAAGAATTTTTTTTCAAGTGCAGACTAGAAGACTTGCCACACCTTTTGACGCTTTGACCAGGTCCGTAACCCATACAGGAGCGGAGATATTCCCGCGCAAAGCCACGTGCGTTTAGGCAGTTTTTTCCGAAAATCCCCAAAGCAGCCGGACGCCGAAGTGTTAAATGACATATATTACCAATATTGCTAAAAACTAAATCATAACAGGACTATTAGGTTGACAGTTTCAGTTTTAACCAATATATTCCTGGTTTCCAATATCATTATGTTGATATACCTACAATTGCCATTGCCAATAAAAACAATGTCAATCCATTAACAACTTTCTCATGCATACTAAACAATCAGTACAAACTGCTGTTGCCACAGACAGAACTGTTTATAACCTTTTTCGCATACGTGCCTTATGTGATAATTTGTTTTACGGATTTAAACTGTTGCTGATGCACAAAAAGATTTCCTGTGTTGGAATCTATACTTTTTCTACAGTGCCTTTTTAACACATTGCACGCAGCTTTGGTGTCATGTGAAAAGCAGGTGTTTTGCCTCAAACTGCTTTGCAGTTAAAGATTTTTCATATGAATGCCTTATGAACCCCATAACTTATGAATTAGAGGAGCAACTTAAAAGTCTAGGATGTTGTGAGAAGTTATTTCATACTACCTCCCATGATATCATTTTTGCAATACAAGTTTTACAGCCTTGAAGGATGTCGTTTTTGTACTGTGAGAAAAGATATTTTGTACAGCTTCCAGTGATGTCATTTGTCAACTCTGGATCAAGCTTAGCACTTATTCTATTCATTTTAGAACATAAAAAATAACTCTTTTCACCTCAAATAATAAAGCATTATTATACATCTAACAACATAAATCTAACTGCAAAACAAGCATGCTGGAAATCAGTGTAAAACATGGTCAACAGAGCATGAAATTGTGGTGAACAGCATGCAATACCTCAAAATTCTCCTCTGGTTTTCTCTTCATTCTCCAAGTTGTGCAAACCTGATTGACCAAGAAAAAAGCTTCCCAAGTACCTCACACCATTCACAAACAGTGTGTGTGATCAACTCAAGCCGTACATGAACAGTTATGGTCACTCTTTTAAAGCGTACTTCTAGCAGTCATTGATAATGATAGATTTCTGATAGTTATGGCGATAACTGCTAGTTTTGTTAAGGCAGTGGCTATAGATATGCCTCTGGATCTTGAAATTTGAAAACTTATCCATATGCCACCCACCTGTGACGTAACAGTAACGCTAAACTAAACGTACTAAACGTAAAAGATAAACCCTAAACCTAACCTTAACCCTAACCGTAGCCCTCACCTAACACTAACCCTTAAATCTAACACCTAAGCCTGAAAAAAATAAAGAAAAAAAACAAAAGGAAAGTCAGCAAGGTGAGAGTTGAACTGAAAACCATTGTAATAGCAGCCATAACGCGTAACCATCAGGCCACAAGATCCATGCAGTGTGAATGACAAACTGACCCTTTTATTTGAATTGCGTCAGGACAGGCGTATCCGTAGTCACTTCCTTTTTTTAAAAAACTGTAGTGCTAGCATCATGAAAAACCCATGACGTAACATATATCAGTTGTTCCCAAACTATGGTACGCATACTACTAGTGATGTACATGAACAGGACTACTTTTCATTTCGCTTTATAAAAAAGAAATGACTGGGGATACGCCTGTCATGAAGAAATTCAAATAAAAGGGTCACTTTGTCATTCAAACTGCGTGGATCGTATAGTGTAGTGGTTATCCATGCGCTATGCCTCTGTGCCTATGGTTTTCGGTTTGAATCTCACCTTGCCGATTTTCGTTTTGTTTTTTTTACTCTTTTCAGGCTTAGCCTACATTTTACGTTTACGGGTTAGTGTTAGGTTAGGGATAGGAATAGGATAACGTTAGGTTATGGTTAGGTTACCTTAGCTTAGGGTTAGTGTTAGGTTAGCTTAGATTAGTGTTAGGTTGCATTAGGTTACGGTTAGGTTAGCATTAGGTTAGGATTAGGGTTAGGTTAGGGTGAGGTTTAGGGTTTATCTTTTACATTTACTTTGTTTCTACCAACAAGCCTACTAAACTCTCATCGTGCCAAACTGAAACTGTTACATCACAGTAGCTTATTAATAAGTTTTTCTTATTTCAAGACCACAGGCGTATCTAGTATTATTTAATATAGCCACTGCCTTTATAAAAAATACATTCACAGCTAGAGTTTGAGGAGCACCCTTGCTGCAATGCAAGGATTTCAAGGCAAACGAAGTGAAGTTCACCTCCAAGACCTCACTGACTGACATTGACTTCAGCCTAATTCCTTGGCCCACAGTCACATAAAGCTGAATGACGGTGTCAATGACATGACACCAGTTACATTTGTGAAATAAATGGGCAGTCTACATAGATAAGCTATGACTTCTTGTGAAACTATACCTTAGAACTAAATAATTCTCTAACATACTAAACCCCTTTTTTGTTGTTGTTTTGTTT
>JGI24021J15306_10001998_pt1 | contig 21202 bp, 12 predicted proteins | sample Ectturendosymbi1_FD_15306 | JGI IMG/M metagenome (IMG submission 15306)
TAACTTATGGGTGAGTATATCACGTGTAGTGCAGCCTTCCACAAGGGGAAGTTCACGCAGGGTACTGCCATTGGCGTGCAACCAGTGCAGCATGAGAAAGTACGGCCCACGGCGCAGAGCAAGCATCGATCGGCGCCCGCAGGCCATTTGTGACACTACCAGGTGAGCGCAAAGCGAGTGTGTCGAAACGTTCTTCTTTCCTTTGAATTTAAATTCAGTCAAGTTCTTGAAACCCGACAAGTCAAGTTTCGTAGTTCAACGAATGTACTGTGGAAGGCCTCTTGCTCAAAGTGGGCTTCTAGCAGTGTCGATGATTACTAACTTATTGCTGCTTTGTTCAAAGGTGCGTTTTTTTCATGGATGTTTCTTTACGATTTTAAAGGGATCTGCATTGCGATGCACTCAAGACAGTTGAAAGTATGGTGTATTCATGCAATTTACAACATTTATAGAGTGCTTATGGGCAGGGACACATAATCAAAAGGCAAATGCTGTTATCAGTCTGCATTGCAACAGTAAAAATTTTTTACCAAAGAATAGGAAAAAGTGATGTACTATCTCTTATGTAACTACGCTTTTGAGAAAGCAAGGCAAAATTGTATGAAGTTTATCAGTACCAATATGTTAATTGCGTAAGAAACAAGCGGCCTCCATGAAAAACTTGCATCGCTAAACCCACTGCAAGCCCACGAGTTTGACCAATTCTAGTTTTGCCACCAACATGTTAAGGTTAGGTCAAAAATTTCTTCTTTTTCCAGATTTACACAAGCATTGTTTTTCAAAATAGTTGTGGCAAAAATTTGCGATTGTGAAATATTCCTTGTCATTTCTACCCTTAACCGTTAATATTTTGGAAATTATGTAGGGTTTCCCTGTCTGGGAAACTGACTCATGCAGAAACCTGTCAACTTGAAAAACGACTCCAACTGTCCATCTTTGCTAGAGGACCTGGCTGAACGACAAACATTCGACTCCGGTCTTGTAACACATCATGTATTTTTCACGGCAGCCTTTTTTGTGTGCCACAGCGTCAACGGAAACAAAAATACAAAACTCTTCGATTGCATATTGTGATTTAAACTAATAAAATAACACCAGCCGAATTCCTTACTTACTGGCTTATTTACTGCTATTATTGTGATGGAGATGGCACTCTCTGAAAACAAGGTCTTATAGTGCCAGGGCCGATAAAAGGAATCTAGATACGTTTGCCTGACTCACGCACAAACACTTCCACATGCTTTGCCGCAGACGTGCTTCGAAGGATTTGCGCGGTGTCAACAACAACGCTGAGTTCATCGAGTGCGTATTGCAGACGTTGTCGCGCCTCGGAATATTTGGAACGAACTTTGGTGACATGATCGACCTTTTCTGGGATTTCACAGTGGTCACACACCCGTCAGAATGAACACCAAAACGGAAAACATGATTGTTTTATTGGCAGCAGTTTCCGGTACACAATCGAAAGATAATAGCGGACTGGTGTTTGATGGGCAGGGAAGATTGCAGCAGTGCAGGAAAAATGGATCTGTAAGCACTAGCCCTAGGGTCGGTTTGGTAGTGAGTTCCCCACACCTGGAAAAAGTGTTTAATAGAGAAAGGTAGTACATCGAAAAAATTCAGCCAGGTATTGACAAGTCTGTAGGGAACACATTGAAGTGAGTCGGTGGGATGAAGATTCGGCAGTGAAGCATGGTAGATGTGTGACGAACCACACGCGGTTTTAAGTACAGCTGAAAGCTCCCAAAAATGCTGTCAGGCAGCCGTGCGAGGCGCGCTTAATCATTAAATGCACTGCAGATAAATCGCATACTAATCCGCAGACCCGTGCAACGAGCCTACACTTACGACTGTGCACAGAGCAGCAAGAAATTGTTGTTGTGTCAAATTGCACCCAACAACAGTATTACAATACTGTATGCAGTGGCAATTGGCAGCCCTCAATTACAACACACTTTTAAACAATTGCAGATATATCCGTGTTTATCGTTTTTAACGCAGTACCTGTGTGTTGGCTGTATGTTTACTTTTGTTTTTAGCAATTTGTTTGTAGGTAGTTTTCTTAATTACTTTGTGATGGATAAAAACGACAAAGAAATGCAGCTGGGAAGTCATCAACACAAGAAAGAAACGGCGCAGGTAAATCACAATTCTATCTAAATCAGACGCTCAAAAAACTGCATATCAGCCACGTGAGTGCGTCTTTACAATTGCACATGCAAGTGTGCAATCAACTTCAGTAATCATTTGTTGGATATGTTTCCAAAACTTTAAACTTCAATTGATGAAAAAACGCCAGCCCATTAGGCTGCAGTGGAGAACCTAGCCGCATTGAGGGACAGCGTCTTGCGACCAGCACCTTCCGGTAGGTGTTATTTCGGACTGACTTCTTACCAAATTTTGAAAAGGATGTCAAAGCCTATTGAAATTCATTGCTTCACGTTTTATAATCACCCCATAATTTGACAAGTACAGATCTTCAAATGAAACTATAGTAATAACTATAGTAATGGCGAAAACCACTAGTTGAAATTCACGTCAATATAGTCAGTCAATGAAAGTGAAATGGGAAGATTGAAACGTTTGTTCCATGAAGGTTAAGCAATATCAATCTAGCTTTGTGTCGTAATCAAATTACCTGACTTGGCTTGATGTGCGTCCTTCCTGAATTTTCCTTGATGTTTTTACAAAGACAGCAAAATCCACCGCCCAGGGCGACAAATACACCTGCGATACGCCTATACCGCACTGACATGCTTATGAGAAACATGTAGCTCATTTCCTTTTCCTATAATAGTTGCCTTTAATATTAATGTACGTGTACGTGTCGTACGACCAATATTTTGAGTTCATGAGAAAATTATTTAAGACTGCAATAAGCGGAAGGCTTGTGTTTCGCTTTTAGCTTTTTGAAAAATTATATGCCAAGTAACTTACCAAGCCAGCAGCGTGGGAAAAGATTGAAACCAAGCGCGGGGCTGCTGGGGGCAAAACCAACCTGACTGTGTCGTGGAAGTGAGAGAAGAAATTTTCGACATCCTATTGTGCAGGATATCAAAGTTTTCTGGCCACATCAACAGAGGACGTGATGCTGTCTCCTGCCCGGGTCCAACCCTACGAATGTGACCGAGATAAGAAACAAGCGCGTTCAATAACAATGACAAAATGCTGAAGGGCCTTAAGAGTCAAACTGAAAAAAATTAGCAACTTGATTTCCGAATTTCGCTAAATAAGGAGATTCTGCCAATATTTTTAAAACAGTAATATTTTTACATATGTCAAACGCATACATTCCGGCATGCTTTGGATACACACGCGCACACTCCTTCACTTTTCTCGGTGTGTGGGCAATTGAGACTATACGTTCATTTGACACCACTGTCAATTGACACTTTAACCAGTGTTTTGATTTAATCACTCAGATCACAGGGGTGTTATCGTATCACTTGTTTCGTGATTGGAGTATTCATTTCTGACTGGTGATATGTGCAATTCTCCATTCAAACGTAACATCAGATAAAACTCTCCAACAACCTCAGGCCTGAGCAAAGAGGATTGAAAAACATTGCTACTAAACCATTAATTTTTTGCGAAATGGTACTTGTGATAAAGGATTCTATCTTCCATTTCACAGTTACCTACATGTTTAAAAGTTTTATTGATTACCCAGGTAGATTTATCGAGATTCATGAACAAATGAAATTTATGACAGCCAGAATTCTTAATGAAAAAATATAACTCTGAAAAAAAGGGAAAGTTGTGGAATGTGGTCTAAGTGTCTGCATAATGCGAGGCATTGTGACTTCACTTCTTTGAATTTGCAGCTGGGATGTCGAAACTTTTGCAAAGAATTTGTGGCCCAAAAGTACAATAGTACTATGCCAAAAATTGCAACCAGTCAAATCCAAACATGCAAATTTCCCACAAAAACACTTTGCATAATGATAAAGTATGTCACAATAAATATGCGACCACAGGTAACTGAGAGAGGCTTACCATACTTATAAATGCCTATATGTGAATATCACGTTGCTATTACGCCAAATACAAGAAAACATTTTTTCTTTCGCATTTTTGAAAAACGGGAATATGCGGCTATTATTTTTGCATTTTTAAGAAATTTGGTTTTATTCTGTACCAAAGCTTGATTCTAAGAACAGTCGCATTTGTAGGGATCACGAGACAAACGTTTTGCGCATGTACATTTGCAGTGCATTCCCGAGAGCTTTAAAATTTAGTTCTCCTTTTCGCTCTAGCAAATTCGTTAATGTGATTGTTTTTATCGACTCAAAAGCCTTTTGTTTTTTTATTGAAAAGTAAGGATCAATTGATGCGGCCTACAAAATGTAAGCGGGCGGCTACAGGACACAAAGTTTTGCTTGGTCTTACAAAACGTGATCTCCGAGATGCAACGCTCACTTCCGAACCCGAGGAAAGAGTGTTGCTGGTCTCTCGCGTTTCAAAGCAGGGGTGCATTTACAGTTCAGCGAGAGCCACCTGGCGAAACATTAAGTCTCACATAAAACGTAGGAGGTGCGTTTCAAAAATGACTCGCAGAAAATCAAAGGCGCTGCACCTAAGGAACCTTTTCACAAATTAACACAGCTTAGGAAATAGCAATTATATTTCAAGGTCACACTGGAAGATGCTGGACATTTTGCAGTTCTCACTGCCTCTAATATGCAAGAATTTTTGAACAAGTGCGTGGTACAAGTAGGTTTATTTCTAAAGATTGCCGTTTTATCGCGATGAATGTTGCTACGACCAATATTTCACACCCCAATAAATGATTGATGCACGCAACAAATATTCATCTCAAAATTTTATTTCAATATTCATTTCTTCATTGATAAACGCATTTCACTATTATCAAACTCGTTGGCCTTAAACTACTATCCGTAATTGTTTCCAAAGTACAAATTGCAGCGTTTACCCCAATACAGTACATTTCTTATATAGAATTGGGAAAACTGCTGCACAGTATCATCGTAAAGTATGAATTTTTTAAATTTTTCTTCTTACTGAACCTTAGGTTGCATCAGTTAAAGTAACCTGCTAATCTGAATCCTACCTTCGTTTTTGTTGCTAGTGCGAAGAGCAAGATATTGATGTAAAGAAGAATTCCGAAATATACTTTAGCTTGTTTAACCAGATGTCTCCCTTATTTAGAGCCAAGAATACTTCAGTCCAATTTTATTGAGATGAGAAAGATGTTGATATTTTTACGCTTCGGTTTGCATCCAGTCAAATCAACTCGTCTCTCTTGCTCAAATCGGGATGTTTGAAAAAATAAGCCTTAAATACAATAAAGCAGTGTGTGGAATAAGACGTTTGAATCTATTTCTCACAGATTTACCAAATTTTCTCACTGCTGTACTGTGCCCCAACGACTGGTCCCATGTAGAAAACATAAATATTACTGTTGTCACGTTTTTTCCACAAATCTGCGTTGAAAACAGACATAACACTCACAACCCACCTGCACCTTTATGTTTTCGTTGTAATACAGTAGTTCATAATGTTCCCAGTACGTTTCATTTTCAGTTGTATGAAAAAAGTAGCTGCATAGAAAGGTGGCTTTTATTAATGGAAAAATTTCGGTAAAGAAAACAGCTTGCAAACAAAACATGCACATAAAACATACACTGTGTGCATACAGATCGACACGTATCTTTTTTTGAGATGGATTTTTGATCAGGCGTTATGACAACGGTGGTTGTGTAGCGTCACGACTGTTTTCACCAGTAATAAATTATCAGGGGTGCACCATCTGTGGCCGTGCGGCCGCGGCCACATGTGGCCTTCGATAAAACTTTATGCACATGTAATTCAATACACATTTTAAGGCGGCCTTGCATTAATAATAACTCTTAGTCTACTGTGTAAGGTTACTTTTCTTAGCAGAAAAACAGCCAAACAGACATGTGGAAGCAGGCTAGGCTCAGTGTGTGGAAGTAGAACAGTAGGGATGCAAAACATAAAATACGTTGAACTCAATGGACGGCCGTAATTACTAAAAATAAACCTAATGCGGCCGACAACAGCGAAACATTTGTGCACACCTGGTATATCATCTGACTCGCTTGTACCTTCAAGACTGCAGCCTTGATGAGGTGGTCCCCGCAGCTCTTCTGCGCACCGTGCCCCAGAAAGGAAGGCCACAGTACCAATTTACAAGGTCTTGGTAAGATCCGGCCTAGAACAGAGTCACAAATAGCACTCAATCGCATAGCGATTAGTATTGGTGAAATGAAGGGGCAATCAGACGGCGTTAAACCGTAATCGAACCAAACACACACGTTGCCTTCGGCACATATGTGTCAATCATGCGTAACTCAAAATCGCAAAACAACTCAAAATCCCCATATCAGCATTGAATTCAGTCTGAACAGTGTTTTGCTTTGCAGGGTAATTCTACCTTTGGATCCACATGCTTGTTTGTGACGGGATTTGTCACTTTCACAAACTTTGCATTCCACTACAGCTACCTGAGCCCTGTTATACCCATTCTTCGTAAAATGTACAATTCCACTTATCAGGTGAATCAATGGGACGAATTGAACTCTGTCTTGCTTTTTAGATTTGTTGTACACTCCAGGTTTGTGTTAGTTGCATTTGGCCATATGTTTCTCAGTTTGAAATTAAATACCCGTAATAAATTTTACGTTGCTTACTGTTTGGAAAAAGTAAACAAGAAGCAATACTAAATTAAAATGTGTGCAAATGTTTTCTGTTTGTCTGTGAAAGAGAACATAAAGCATGAAGTGCTTGTGTATGCAGTTAACAAAGAAATTTATTGACTTAATAAATAAAGAGCTTTACCCCACTCGGCCTACTGCAAAATGTTTTGAAGCAATCCAATGAGTGGAATAAACCTCGTTTGATTGCACCTCTATTAGGTTCAAAAAGCTTCGAAACTGAAAGATTTATGAAATCACCGTGGATCTTCCAATTTTTAACTCTCGTCTAGCTACGAAGCGTATCCGAAACTTTGTTTTGCTACAAAACGTATTAATCTACTAAAAAATTTGCAGTTACCAACTCTTACTGCGTAGAAACAAGGAGTTTGGCGTGCAAACACAAAAAGGCTCCAACAAGAGTTTTGTTTAAAACTCCCTTTCGAGTTGATCAATATTACTTGAAACATTCTTATTGATTTGGTAGCTATGTTCAAAGGCAGTATCCGAATAAAAAGCATTTCCAAAGAAGTCATGTTAAGCTATAATGTTTACCACCGAAAGAGCAACTAAATTAGTCTTGTTGTGTCACAGAAATGAACTCTTTCCAGATGTAAACCGTTTGTGACAAGGGCAATTGTAAAACTTTCTCTTTCCAGATGTAAACCGTTTCTAGATGTAAACCGTTTCCATATGTAAACCGAGGAAATAATAGCTTCTGTTGTTGGCAGTTTGATAAAATGTTTTGAAGTATGGACCCTTTCTCAAAAACTTTAATGCGTTTCTCAAATAGAAAGTTGCCAGTCACACCGTTTAAACAAATTCAACTTGGCCAAGTATGAAAACCTCCCGATTTTCAATATACGTATGTTTTTACTACTAATGTTGCTAACTCGTTTATGAAAATCTTTCTTGCACTACAGTTTTTTCTCAAAACTTCGTATGTATTTGCGAAACATGCTGAAAATGCAGTGTCAAGTTTCCTCAAATTTGTTTCTTCGCCGAATCTCTCATAAAATAACCCTTTGATGTTTGGTCTGTCTCGAAAAAATCAGTGGAATCAACACAGTTATCATTTTTTCAGTAACAAAGAACAACTTGTTTGTTACAGAGCAATATTTTTCAGACCAGTATTTTTTCAGAAACGCTATGGAATTCCTCTCGCTGAAGAGACCTGGACACTTTACTTCACACTGACGATGTCGATTTTGATAATAGGAAGCATTTTGGGTGGATTTACCAGCAAGCATTTGTTGTTGCTCTTTTCAAGAAAACGTCTTTTGCAGCTCTGTCAAATCTTGAACATAATATCACTTACATTAATGGCATTTGTTGGAGGATTTACAGGATCATGGGAAGTGATGATCTTTGCAAGACTGATCTGCGGGTATACCCTTGGAATTATATACGGTATTCAACAGTTTAATTTTAAAAGCATAAATACTTTTTATTTTGTCCGTGCAGGAGGCGAATAGATTCAATTTAAAGTTTAGGCTATTACTATAAAAAAATCCTTTTGCAAAATCACACAGACATCTGGTCTATTTTACCGTCATCAGATGGGAAACCTGAACATGATTTTACTTTTGAATCTTGCTATCAAGAACTCTTAGCCGCCTCCTGTTTTTACTTAGAACTGCTGTAACAGTAAAGTATTCAAAATGCTTCTTTTTCAACAGGCCTGGTTTCCCTCATAATAGCTGAGATGTGTGCAAGAAACAAGCAGGCTTTCTGGCAAAGTGTCTCCGGAGCTGGACTTCTTGTCGGTTTTCTGCTCGGTGTTACGTTTGCTCACCCCAAGGTAACCGGCCGAGAATGCCTTTGCTGCAATGACGCACAGTAGACCAGAGCTGCTCACCACTTGACAGAAAAAATCAGATTGCATTGAATGTCTTATCACTGATGAGAACAAACCAGAACTTACAACAGCTTCTTTATTATTACAACGAAACTTTTGCGGCAAACTGTTTGGAAAATGCAACATTACAACTGTTTATCGAAACCACAACTTGATGATATGGGAATCGAACCGTAGAACACCAAATCGATTTGAAAGATACAGTAGGTCGAACGTGCTGTTGGTTTTGATCTGGCATTGCCTTGATGCAGCATAAGCACAAGATGCAGCAAAATTTATCTAATATGAAATTATGAAAACTCTGCCTATCAAATAGAATCATTTCACAGCCAAGAATCAAACACTACGATCTGATGATAGTGTATATTTCGCCAACCAGGTAGGCATCATCAGCTCTTATTCAAATACAGAAGAATTCTGAAAACTCCTTTCAGCTTAACGCGATGTCGTTTGAAGGTGTTTGGAACGGAACGTTTGTGGCCTGCTTTGAACTTGGTTCCTACCATTCCTTCGCTGATATACGTCATAGCGAGCTTCAAGATTCCTGAAACGCCCTTTTATCTACTGCGACAGGGAAAAATGAGCGAATCTCTGGAAACACTAAAGGCGCTTCGAAGCGGAAACAAGGTTTGTCTTGAATGTGCACTGGTCTGATGCAAAGGTCCCGCATTTTGTCAAACCTACCAGAATCTGCTATTTAACAGTACAGTCGGTCACCTACAAGCTTACTTACCGCCAAAGCTACATACCCTTAGTGGTGGATTAGCCTGAGTAGTAACCGTAGCTTGAACTGTTAGGTTTGAAACTTAAAAAGATAACAACATACAGCATTACGTGATAGCGATATCCACTAGCTTGTTCAATGTAGTCTTCGCTATTTATCAACTGCAATTTCAGAATGACTGTGTGAAAGAACTGTCCGAGATGCGGAATGAAATGGAACAAAGCGAAGTCATCGGCGCCAAAGAAATGATCACAACTAGAAAATATAGGTTGGTTATCTGCATGCAGTCTCATAATTCCTGCGAGATATCATATCTGACCTGTGGAGCTGCATGGCGGCAGCAATCACGTATCCGCAGGTTTGAGATCAAAGGATTTTTCTGTGGCATATCTATATCAGGAAAACACACTCTTGTTTGAGTAGAGTGAACATTGCCAGTATACCCTTTGAATTTTTTTGTTCTTATAAGAGCATTAACAAATTGTGATCTAATACTTGATAACTGGGTTGATTACTGTGAAAAGGTTGATTTTGTGGTGAATAATTCAATATTTTATTCGTGTTGACTTGCTTCGTCCCATAGTTCAAAGCAGTTTGTTATTCATCGCGCTTAAAACTTTCGACGCAATTCTTGCGTACCTTCACAGACAGGCTCATGTCTCTAAGACAGGGTGACGAACCTATTTGCTATTGCGGGCCACTTTGTCAGTTACCGCTGAGTAAGCGGGCCGCACAACTTTTTAGTCATACTATGAAACTTATTAAAAACGAAAAAAATTGTTCATCAACAGAAACAAACAACAAGCGAAAGTAATAACTGCTAGTCTCGCCTGAATGCTGCTCGGACCGCACGAAATTCTTTTGTGGGCCGGTGTTCGTCACCCATGCTCTAAGAACTATTCAAGGCAGGGGTGGATCCAGCCAGTAAAGTTAGGGCGGGCGATTTCAGTAAATTGATAGTCAGGTCTCATTACGGGTTCACTACTGTGAGAGAGATGAAGCGTACTTCACAACACTGCTGTGACAAAACCATGGACGGCAAAATGACCATATATCCCCAATGCTGTTTTCCGAATTGTACAAAATCATGGCCAATAAACTTACTATTGTAAGTTTTAGGGGGACGATTAGCCCCAATCGCCTCCCCTGAATCAGCCCCTGATTCAAGGTGAACGATTAATCTAAGTCACCTCTTTATTATCTGAAGTGGGTGTTATTGCAAGAAATATTTGTACTAAGCGCCTGACATTTTTTCATACAATCCTGTTGTTTAGATGTCGCGACTAAATATCAATCAAGTTACTCCTGGTGGTGTACAAAAAAGAGGGTCAAACGCCTTATTGAAATGAAGACCTGCTTTGTTGCAATCAAGATAACTCAAATTTTTCAAAAAAATTTTGTAGTAGTACAATGTGAGAGAACAAATACTCACCTTAAAAATCATAAGTACGGCTTTGACCCATTTTAATTTGACTACCCCTGGCTATGTCACAGAAAGTCATGTTATTCGCGCAAAGGCCTATCAAACACTGCAAAATTTTACCAGTGCACTTCAAACTTAATGAAGAATTACTCGAAAGGATAAGCAGCGAATTGCAAAAGCGTTTACTTTTTGACTATACAGATTTCATTGCTTAGTTTCAGTTGCCATAACCTGTCACTGTATTCATTGCATCTTTTCAGAAATCAATTAATCGCCGTTGCTGCTATTTTGTCAAACAACATGCTTACCGGTGTGAGCGCAGTGATGTTATACGCTGATTACATATTGAGAAATGCTGGAATTTCACCTGAAATATCAGCAACAGCAACAGTTGGCATTTTTGCAATACAGCTCATTGCTGGTTTGCTTGGCGTAAGTACGTTGGTGATGCTTTATCGTGAAAAAAGTTTAGCAGAAATTTTTATCAAATGCATTTTATCTGAACTGATTCCAACCAATGTACTGTAAAATTCTGATGCATCATATCGGGGAAAAGTTCAGTCTTTTATTGACCATGGCTGCAAATGTGTTGCATTTTTAAACAATATTTAAAAACAGCCCGTAAAATTGACTTTATTGCTTCACATCGATGTGTCTCAGATTGCAAAATTCCGTGGTACATTTGTTAACCTGATCCACAATGGATGCCAGGCAATTTTCAACCTGGAATGGTTCTCATATACGGGGATTTCCCCTAGAATATTATCGTAGAAGTTTGACGATGTATCACTTGATTACTGTTAGGTTTCTTAAAAAAACATTTTTAACGAAAAATCTTCGGAAGGACGCTAATGTGTAAAAACGCATAAAATATATGGACACCATAGAAACGAAATGGCTTAGTTTTTCTAAGCTTAACCACAATTTAAGTGTTTACATGAAATGCATGCAAAAGAGAAGTTTGTTTATCGAAAAGCGTTACTGACTGCAACAGTAGCTAGTCTTGAAGTTGCACGATGACGGACTTCTTGTAATCAGCCTCTTCAGTTAAAAAAATTAACACCTCTTCAGTTAAAAAAATTAACAAAGCACAACTTCATCGAGGGGCAAACGTATTACAATATTTGCACCAACGCATAAACCCCTATGGTTGGTGAACTGTTATTGAATATTTTGAGAATTACAAAACGTTTAGAAATCGCCTTCAAGAATTCAACAGGGAAATTTTAAATGAAAATAATTTGTATTCTCACAACTTTAGTGCGTTTTGTTCCAGAGTAGCAATCTATGGAATTATCGCGGAATACTTTACAATGAAGAAATTGTGTTGCTTATCCAGACCAGCTGATGTGGGAGAGTGGTCGCCTTTTCTTAAAAAACAAAAAGAGCACAGTATAATGACCAACGAAATAAGCATGACACGTTTAATTGAACTAGGTTATGACTGCAGTGAAACAATGCACGCCAAAAGATAGAGTTTCCGAAAAAAAGGTACAAGACAAAATTCTTGGTTGTCATACAGATCATTTCAGTTCCGCAAAAAAACTGATTAAAGCTGTGTGTTGGAATTTTTTTCACTTGATAATAATTAGTCAAACCTAGTGGCTCACTGCGCGTTAATGCTTGGGGAAAGATTCTCGTTTGAAACACGTTTACAACAAGCCAACGAAACCCAATTCTTTGCTTAAGAAAAAATTCTGCGAGGTTTATATAGCAATAGTTCATCGCTCGCTTTTGATTCCACTGTTCCTTTTACCTGATACTCAAGACATTTTCAGTACCTTTCTTCTCACCAGTCTCTCTTCATCAATCGCTTCGGAGCTTGGAAAGTGAGCCTTGGATCAAACGTGTTCGCTATTTTGGCCCACACTTTATACACCATAAGCCAGACAACGTCACATTTGGCGCCTAACACCATGCCGGTTCTGGCAGCGGTTGCCTTGGGTATTTTTCTTGTTGGGTAAGTTCTAACTTAGCGTTTAGCGTTGGCTATGTATTAAAAAAATTAGAACAAGTTGCATAAACCGTTTTTGTACTAACCTGTTCATAAACGTTACATCAATCTTTGTGTGGTTTGTACCACGCAGCAATATATTTTCAATCAAGTGATGTATTTTCTTCAATGCGAGCTTATTGTTGATCAAGCGAATTTTCAGGAAAACTTTTGAAGTTTTGAATATAAATGGTTTAACAATGTTGTTAGCATCGACTTTTACGCGATGAAACTTTCAAATAACTATTTTCCGGTTGTAGTTTGAGGTGCACTTCATCACGGCATAATAAGAACTTGACTTAATGAAAAAGTCTATAAACATTCTTTTGTAAACCGCTGGAATTAAAAGCAAATTTTGACCATGAAATAATAACAAAGTTTAGCGTGATTGAAACGGCGATTTCCCGCAACTTTGCTTTCCATGTAAAAGATGGGCTGGAGGTACCAACTTGACAACTTTGGTCCTTTTCGGGCAATTGACAACAGAACCAGCAAGAGCAACCGCCTTCGCATTCGGCTCTGTTTTCATGAATTTCTTCTCATGGTTAGCTGGATTCGTTCCTCCGTATTTACAGGTAATAAGAGCTACATTTGCTTTGTTTAGACCTTATCATTGTCACAAAAGACAAAAGGATATTTTTATTAAATTGCATAAAACATTTTTCCAAAGTGTAGTTATTTCCAACGTTTNGTCATTTCCACATTCCTCTAACAAGTGTTCCAAAATTGTGACTTTGCATTGCACATATACTACCATGGAGATGTACGTACGGAATGGCTGAAGACGTGTTGGTGGCAGTTTATAGAATTTACTGCGCATCTGAAAGATGTGAAACAGTTATATCGAGAATGATCCCAATGCACATCACAAATCGTGCGCAGTACTGTAATAGTACAATGCTCTTTACGTGTACTATGCGTAGCTATATATTAATGGACCTATACATAGCAATGTACCCATAGTAATGCACTTTCTATCGAAAGGAATCATTTCCCAGCAAAGAATCAGACACTAAAACCTTACAGAGTGTATATTTAGCCTACAAGGTAGGCATCATCAGCTCTTACTCAAACATAATCCTATAAAAGTAAAGCAGCTATATATACTAATGCACCTAATACTTCTGGTGATTTGGTATTCAAATCTGATCATGCAGGTGAAGTGGGGCACTTGCTTTTCAGACCCGCTTCGCTGTTACCTACAGGATAATACAAGGGGAGTTCTGAGAACATCTATTCGCTGTTTATCTAAACGAGCTTTCACTATAGCTGGGTACAGCCAGAGCAGGATGAAATGTGGGAAATGTGAATATGAATAACCTCATGTTTGCTGGTGATTTATGTGTGTTTGGTCGCAGCATTAGTGAACTTCAACGCCTTCTGAACATTGGTTGTGCTTGTGTAGTTGAACAATAAATCGTTTGCGGCTGTAACAAGACAACTGGTGCAGATCTTCCTCATATAAACTTTAAATAGTCTGCCACGCCAATTGTTTCGCTGAATTACGTTAGTGTTAAGTTTTCGGACCGGTTCTAATACCTCGGTATATTACTTCATGCCTTAGCAAAAGATGAGACTAACACGCAAAGACAATCACTTCGTTGTGCAGTTAACCAGCTCAGAGACAATTTTGTTCAGTGCTCTACCGCAGTTAAAACACTGTTGCGTTCGCACTACATGCGAACGTATGCCTGGCAATTTTGGTGGTGATTCACACAATCTATAGTAGGGGTGCAGTGGTGCACAACACTCAAATGAGTATGCCGGCCGCAGTGTTGCTTAAAATTCAGTTGCGGGCCACACCATGTCATATGAATTACTTATATTGTAAAAACAAGCTTCTTGCTTACGCATAACAACAAATAGCTGTTTCTATTTCGCGAATTATGCTTAATTGCTTGCGTGCTATTTTCAAACTTCTGACGAGTCACATAGGGCTCCCGGGACATGGATTGTGCACCCCTGGTCTATAGCATTAAAACGCCTTCGCACTGCTCCAACGTTAATGCACATCGAATGTTGCATTGCACCCAATGCAACGTAAATGTTCGCCCACATCAAGTACCTATTTCGTCAGGATATTCGGTATATTGATTAGAAGCAGTTTGTATGCCTTTGTTCAGCGATATGGCATGTTCATCCAACTTTTTATCCGCTCAGTTTAATGGTTGATGCTTTCTGCAAATCTCCACTATTCTTCCAATGCATGTAAGTAACGCTTCTGTATGACGATGACCAAATGTAATTATCACTTATGCTTTCTTTCACCGTTCAAATTCGAAACAAGAAATTTCGTAAGGTAAGCAAATAAACCCACTATATTTTCAAAAACAGATTAAGTAAAGTTTGGAAACATTAAATATAAAATATATCTATCAAGCCACCATAACCCACAAGAAAATAACTTTGCCACCTTGCATTTAAAATCGCATTTTTAAAATTGATGACTGACGCACTGGGTATCTGTTGTAATGATTTCCTGCTCTGAAACTCAAAATTAATTGAAAGACCTTTTTTCTGTATTTTGTGCTCTAACAGGTGATGGACAAATTTTAACCGTTCATATACGCAGGTTAAAACTTTTAATACATGTAAATAGAAATACGTAAGTTTGTGCAGCACCGAAACGACATTTCATGTTCCATCAGAGTTTGGATGACGCAAAACTCTACTGACAGCAAAATTCAAGTAGAATGTTATAAGATTGCAAGGAAAAATACTGCAATCTATTTTTGGTGCAATTGCACGCGTAATTTGAATAAAATTACTTACAATTCTGTTTTTATAGATCCATCTGGGAGCGTACGCCTTTACAATCTGGTTAGGATGTGCGATGTTCTTCGTTATTTTTCAAATAATTTTCATTCCTGATCCTGAGGGAAAAACTGTGGAAGAAATACAATCAAAGTTTGAATGATATTTCGTGAAAGATAGTCTGGCTAAACACTTTGCTATAGATATGAAACCCACATTTCCTTTATTACTTACTGTACTCGTTCTTTGCTTAAGAAAAAAACAACTGACTTCAGTTCTAGTTCTGCAGTTTGCTATCATCAAACTTCTTTTGGTTGTTATTTTGGTTTTATCGCAATGTTCTTTTCACCTAAAAAAGATGGTTTTCACTAGGCATCATCTATACTTTTCCCAAGTTGTTTTTACCAATTTAATGATTTATGCAAAAATGAAAATATTTTAAGCTGCTAGTGCGCAAAGCATTTGGAATGAAAAAGAATGAAATAGATGTTAGAATAGGTTTTTGTGGCCAGCAATTTTCTCATTTCTAAGTTCTTAACTCTCATCGCAACTTTTAAAATTTTGTCTTTGTACAACAAAAAACGCTTCATTTTCATTTTTGTCTACTTCGATGACTTCGCAGAGCAAACACTATTTTGACTGGTTTGAAAACTCACTTTTTTGCTCTTTCCTAATTATTCTAGTTTGGGTATTGTGTTTTGTGTTACTCATTTAAAATGCAATTGTTGTATGTTTCGTTCTTTTCAATAAAATCATGGGCCTTTCAAACGCGCTTGTCGTCAATAAAATAAACTAGTCGATGGCAGTTACTTGCATGAATTTTAAAAATTTCTTTCCCCTGAAATGAATACCAATGAAAAATTTAGGTGTATACTCCTTTTCAGCTTTTGAAATATAAATTCTCATTGAAATTTTGAATGCAGTCTCGGCGTCAGTTGTCCAGGTGGCTGCAGTTCTGGAACGGCGAATTCGATTGTACTGAAATCACAAGCGTGTTTTTGTTTTACGTAAAAGCTCGAGTGAAGCCTGAGGGTGTCTTAAAATTTTGAAAAATATAGACATAACTTTTTGTCTATCGTCTTTGAACTTCAAACTCACAAATTTTACTGTTTTTGTGCCATTCCTGCTCTTGAACCGACTAACAATGCCGGGCCTTTTCCCTGGGGGGAGCCTGCTTGTTTCGTTCAAGTTGCTCCTACGGTCAACGCTTTGCTTAAGCTCACTATACTTTGTCGATATGTTGGCAGCTGTATTGCACTCTGCAGTAAAACGGGATTAAGCTCTCACTTGCTTTCTTCATCTCCATCCACTAACCAAAGCTGCGCACTACCGATGCTTTGTGGGCATGACATCACAAAGACCAGTGTGCTTCAATCAAAGCATAATCTTGAAAGACGCTCAGCCATGGTTAAAATGCAAAATATTGTTCCTCTTACGTAACTTTGGTAAAGCTAAACGAAAAAGGTACACCTCAATGTAGGCAGACAAATCCAATTTAATTATTGGTTACACACGTAGTCATGACTGAGGCATATCGTGTGCTTAACCAATACATTTAAAACAATTTTTATCTGAGAGTACAGTAACAAGTGGACTTCATTAACAGTGTTTCGCCCAATTTTGTCCTCAAAGGTTGTGCAAAAACTAGCCCTTAATGGTTGAATTGAGTGTGAGAAAAATAACTACATAAAAACTAAAGGCCCCGAGACCAGAAAGCGCCCCAAGAAAATATGTCCAATCAGAGGTACACTAATCTTAGTGATGACTTATGAACGAATGACTAACGCAGGTCTGCACAGCATACGGCCCGCGGGCCGCATGCAACCCGCCAAAGCTTTTCTTGCGGCCCGGGTGATCTTTCTCAGTTGTAGAAAATGTTGCAAAAGCTCGAACTCGAATAAATAATAGTTGTTCTCAGAATTTCTTCCAAACCACGACGAAATCTCCACATTGAAATGAAATAGACCTTTGCGGCCCGCGGCAAGTTTGAGTTGATAATTTGGCCGCTCGAGCTTTCTGAGTTGTGCAGGCCTGGAATAAAGAAACAAACCACCTGCACTTGGTTACGAAATCCACCTAAATTTTTTTAAATTGCGCAAGTTTCCGTAGTAAATCACTTCGAATTTAGTGAAATGTCTCAGCGATGTTGAATTTTAAAAAGTGTTTCAGTGCAGAGCAATCCTCATAACCCTGGGGGCCGCACGGCCGCATGCGGCCGTGGATATGTAATTTGAATGATAAATTATGGCGGACCGCAAAGACATCATACTGGCAGTGACTTTCTCGAGTCATAGCCGACTGATAGAGCTAGAGAATTGTTCAAATCCTCTAAAGATGCAGGAAGCTTTGTAGTTGTGATTTTAAAAAATGGGAAGCTTTGAAATCGATCTTTTTTGTGGGTGACATAACAAGGGTAAGTTCAAGCTTTTTGGACCTACGTCACAGGCCCTGGGCCCCAACCCCAAAGGTCAATGTTTTGTTTCTTGTTTTTAATAAAAATTAGGCGAAAACCCGCATCTTTAGAGTCTATGATTGACCATTTAGCGTTTGTTGTTCGAAAGTTTTGGCCAAAAAATTGATAATTAATTTGTGCTAAGAAGGCCAGACGACGTGGGCCCAATAAGCCTAAACCTACGCCTATTTTCAAGTTACCAACAAGAAAACTTAACTCCAAAACTTCCCAATTTTTTAAACCGAAATTGAAGACTTTCCGCATCTTGAGAGGGTTTGAACAGTTCTCTAGCTCTACTGGTCGGCACATTATGACTCGACAAATATTTCTCTACCAGTTCTGTTTTCTTTCTAACAATTTTTTGTTGTAAACTTTGTTGAAAAGGGGTGTCCAGATTGACGAAAATTTTACTTGTCGGCATTACAGCATAAAAACATTTAAGGACCACCATTCTAAAATCTAAAGAAATTTTGCAACTCTTGTTGCAAACGGCAAAAATGCATCTGGGAGATCAAAAGGGTTCGCTATGGGCGAACTGTGGATACAGGCGAGGTCGATATGGTAGTATACGAACTCGAATGAACGTATAAGATAGGAATTCTCCCGAAACCGACCACAAAATCTAGCGAATTGCCAACCTAGGTGAATTCGGCTGTGTACAAAACAACAACTTATCAACACATCCGCTGTGCGCAAACCGCATCGGCGACCTGAAAATGGCATTTTCCGCCTCGGGTCACTTGGCAAAAGGTTAATTTACGGTTAGATTGTCGCAAGACACGATCGAGGCCTTTTTTCAAATTATTGCTAGAGGTGTCCAAAATTTGAAAAAAAGCTGGATCTCAGTAAAAGCAAATTTTCTTGAAAATCTCAGCTAATTTAGGTGCAACCAAAGATTAATATGGGAAAAGCGCTCTACTAATATATATTTCTTTACATCATATTCGCCTCTCATCAAATTCGCAGGTTAACTCTCTGAGATACTCAACAGTAGCATCCAAAGTATAAAATCATCTAAAGTAAAACAGGCTGCGCGTAGCTGTAGCGGCATAAAGGCGCTTGCACAATACGTCAAGTAAAACGCACCCAAATGGTTGCAACTGTTAGATTCAGGATTCGCGCGTTTGCTACCTTTCAGACTGCAAAGAATCAAATGCAACGAATCCCTCGCCCAAAAGGATGTGATTTTTAAAACTTCCCTTATGTCATCATTGAAATTCGTATTATGAAATAAAGAGTTAGAATTATCAAATCTAGTAAGACTGAACATAGCACAGTAAACAATTTAAAAGGTTTTGTCCTGGTCTTCTTCATAACAAAATCATCTAGGAATTAATTTTGTCCCTTTCAGTGCACAGAATGCTCAGTGTGGACAACCTCTCCTGAGACAATGCGACCCTTTGACTCATTTTTAATTCTGTTTATTTTTGAAAATAACTCGTCTCCTAAGCAGTTAGTGATGAATATGCTAATAAATAGGGGGCCCTACAATAAATAAGGGGGAACCACTGATCTACGGCATCAGGCCCAAACGTGCTTCTGTCAATTTCTTGTTATTTCCTTACTCTTTGTCTCATTGCGGTAAAGTTCTGTAGTCTCCATTAGGCAAGGTGACTTTTGCTTGTTGTTTAAGCGCATCTAAGTCTTCTCTGATTTTGCTTGGCATGTCCTGAGGGGAGCAGTAGAAACTACACAAGTACTCAATTGCAAATCTGATTTCTGAAAATTAAAATAGAAAAAATCACAAAATATACGAGCTTTATGTTATAAAAACGCTAACAAAACTACTGTATTTCTCAGGCTTAGAAGCACTATGATATTATTACTTGTTACACTTTGACTTAGCGTGGTATCCTACTCTGGATCAAATTTCCCAAAATAAACCAGTCTCTACCGAAATATTTTAGTTTCAAATTCAGGCAATTTTAACTTAAGTCAGTATAATTAAGTCAGTCGTTCTCACTATTATTAGAAGGTAGGCTTGTACAGATTTTACCATGCGTCTATAGCACTACATTTTTATTGTAGGTTACTGCTAGCATAACGGATACTTCTTATCTGCAGTATAATATATGACTGTGGCCGGGTCAGTACCATAGCGGTCCAACTCTGACCCCCCAAATGCTTACAGAGGACACCCCAATGGTGACTTTAAAAAAAGATTTCGACGTTATACCACATCCCGAGGCCGAATGGTCTTCACAGGAAATACCCTAATTTTTTTCGTTTGTCACTATTTTTAATTCCACTTGCAGACACAATTTCGGCAGAACCGTCGCTATAAAGACTTCAGTAGGGGCCTTCATGTTAGTGCAGGGGGGCTATACATTCTTAAAATTTGTATTTAATTCACAACACAGCATTTGCAAATGGTGCAAAATTATTATAAAATGATAAAGTACTTTCCGGCAAATACCCATATTACGCTCGCAGTTTGCAAATAACAATGTTTGAACGAGCTTAACAAAAGGGTCGGGTATTAATCATTGTCATTTAATTAACAACGATTATTTAAAGATGTTGTCATGAAATGCAACTTGTCAAACATTTGCGGTAAATCAGAATCGAGCCTATCGTTCAATCATGAAAACCCTGTTACCGACAAAGCAAACCAGAGGCCGGTCAAAGCAGTGCGCCGCGATGAACGTTGTCTTTCATTAGCGCAAATTGGTGAACTTTACCAAGAGATTACTATCAGTGAATTTTGCATGCACATCGTGCTTTCAACTGGTCGAAATACACATGCATAAGCCTTTCTGATGTCTAGACGTTTAATCTCATAGTGCATGGCACATGTTTAAGTTAATAACATTTTGTATCTCAAATAGGCAATAAATGTTAACAAATATAGACTAAGGCCGACGTGGACGCAACATGGTTAACATCCAAACAGAGGCTAATTTTCATTTTCGGGGCCCTAGGCTATTTTAAATTGGGGTCCTTATGGAATGGATGTCATACAAATTAGCATTACACGTGCTCGTTACATTCATTGAACAATTTGTTCCAATTTATAAACATATTGCTTTATTCTCAAATCCCTCGATATCAGGAACAAAAACAGTCACATTGACACTAACGAAAAGGTAGCGATGAAGTTATATGACCAGTTTGACCACATTCCCATTACATATTTATTGAGTACCTCAATGGCCTCCTGTAACCTGAAAAATGGATTCAGGCATTTTGTTCCACACATTAATGTAATAGTAACCAATTCTCAACGCATTAAAAAAGAGAATGTTCATCGTCATTCATTTCAATCCTTCGCGATCATTCTTCTATGTACTATAGAGCAGGGGTAGGCAAATAGCGGCTTTT
>JGI24021J15306_10001999_pt1 | contig 21199 bp, 14 predicted proteins | sample Ectturendosymbi1_FD_15306 | JGI IMG/M metagenome (IMG submission 15306)
GCTGGTCAGCATCACTGCTAAAATATTTTTATGAATGTTGCTCGCAGTGCAAAAATCCAAATGCGTGTTATGTATGCTGATGAGAGCAGAATGCCACTGCAATGAGCGTATTTCAACCAGTTCACTAACTTTTTGCAAAGTACGACATACAATAGAAGCTTAACGAACGTATAATATCACATTTCGTGAAATAGGAGTGAAAAGCAGTGTGGAGTGGGACACCTTTTTCAAGTTTTACTTTAAAATGATGTTAAACTGTTTTGAAATGGCTAGTTTTTTGGGTGCGTTTCCACACCTTTTTTGTTAGCACTACATCCCTGGTGAAAAGATATCGGAGAGTTTGGAAGATCCCACTGCATTAACTCCTACAAGAATGTGAGAGTGGTTGCCACAAGAACAAATTTTGCTTTTGAATTTATCTCCTTTATTTTGCATTGTGTTGCAGAATTGATTCCTGACATTGTGGAAGCATTGTCATAAACTTGACCTTTGCACATCATTACATCCAAGTCATTTTCATGAGGGTCATTGAGAATAGAATTAGTAATTTCTTCGGCCGTTTTGCCGTGCAGTGGTAAGAAATTAAGAAAAGACTCTTTTATTTGTGTTTCACTTCCCTCAACTTTTACGTATCTTACTACAAAAGCCATCTGATTTGTATGAGACACATCAGGAGTAATGTCGAGCAAGATTGAGAAGTATGTTGCTTCCTTCATTTCTTTTACAGCAGAATAAGATTTTTCACTTTTTGCCAAGTTTAATTAACTAGTTTTGTATATTCGGAGAAAGGTATGTTGACATACGTTTTTTCGATACTTGACTATCAGAAAGATGTTCGGTCATGACAGGATTATATTTGGCAATTATCTTCACAGTTTCAAGAAAGCTACCTTGTTTTTTGAGTCAAAGTTTTCACGATGGCAACGAAAAGAAAGATTTTGCTTGCTTAGAAAAAGGATGACATCAATTATTTTACGAATATTGGCTCTCCATTTCTTTCGCTCTTCATCCATGATATCCTGTATCCCATTATCAACTGTTTGACGGATGTGAATCGCAATGTGAGCTCATACCATTTATCTAAGCAATCTCGATGAACTTTGGAATTTTCGTGATCAGATAAACAAGGATTTAAATACCTGAAATTTTTGAAAGGTTTGGAAACAAATAAACAATCATTTTCCGCAGTCCCGTCGCCACGGGGCGCTTTGGTGGGCCTTAGCCCCCCAAACAGAATTCCAAGCCCCCCCAAATTGAAGTAAGGAACACTGTAAACCAGTTGAGTTTTGCCAATTTTTAGAATGCCAAGCCCGTCTGCACAAACGCAAAGCCTTCCTGTGAAAGACTCTCTGGCGACGGTTCTGATTTACCGATCGAAATACCTTGCAACAGAACCGATATAATCCTGTATCGATTTTTGACATACCAACCATGATTTCAGAACCTTTTAGTCATTTTTCAGCGTCTTGTAAAACCATTTCGCTGACAGTTAACTCACAACTTTTTTCTCACTATCTCCTACTTATATTCACTCGAAACATCGACTCGAAAAGTCTTTCTTCATCCCGGTATCTTTCTGGTCCAGCTTTGACTAACTCAACACTTATGTCATGGTTTACTGGTTCTGGTCAACTTGCTACATGACATACCATTCGGTAAAATTGTTTTATCGTCGTTTCAAACTTCGGCTACATACGCTTTACTTATATTGCTCTCAACATCTGCTTCTTCATTATTTCCAATTTTGCCAGGCGTTGTTTCCTCCTCAACTTCCAGGATTGATTTACTGGTGCTAGCACTGCTAACCTCGTGCATCTCGTTTGGTGAAATGGCGTCCGAAGAGTTGTTTACGAACTTCAATATGGCGCCCTCACTCTTTTTCAATTCCTCTTCCCTATTTTTTTTATTTTGGGCCAACTTTTGCCGCCCCCTAGCTTTTCTCTTTTTTCTGAAGGAACATCATCCAGTTTCTTGCTCTCGCTTCATTTGCAGCTTGAATTGCTTCACAGACAATTAAAATTTAACCTAACTGAATGTTGTTTCAACTGCAAACTAGAAGCTTCTATTTCGTGCATTCTACTCGCACATACCGAACAAGTTCACACATGGGCGCAATTTTGTTGTAAAATGTGGGGGAGCAGGTTGGTGTGAAACCAGTATATTGCGAAACCTAAAGAGAAAATGTGGGAGGACATGGCACATCATGTCCCCACTGTCTTAAAAAGTAGGGGGACGCATCCCCCACCTAATTGCGCCCATGAGTTCATAGAGCATCAAGTCGTCTCCTTGTATCATGGAGTTTCTTTGTGACATACGCGATTGAGACCTAATCACAGTTAACAGTGATAGCCATACGTAACAATCAAATTATTATTGCGGGTCAAACAACGTGAATTAAGCGTGTAAAAACCTGGCTAAAGTGCAGTTGTGTGTTTTAAGTGGATTCGTTCAACAGAATTACGTAGAAAAATAATTTTAGTTTAGGAAACAAAGATTAAAAAAAACGCGATAACCTTTGTACTCAGAATATTTTTGAAAGCGGAGAAGTTTTTACAATGACCTATTTTTTTAGGCCAACTTTTGCCGCCCCCTCCGATTCTGCCGCCCCTGGATAAATCCAGAATGTCCAAATGGCTGCTACGCCACTGTCACTGTGTCACATAGGATTGGTGAAGGACCGTGGTGGTCATCGTCAACCAAGCCCGTTTATCACTTTTTGAAAGATCTTGTAAAACAACAGTTGGAATCTGAAAATCAAATGAGCATAGTCAGAAAAACAAACAAACATAGAACACGCTTAGGTAAACATACAGACGAAGAGAGCATGCCTATATATATATTATGTAGTACACAAAGGACTGGATCAAATTTAATTGAGGACAAAATGCATAATAATTTAAAACAATTTATTGATCATCAGCATTTTTCCTTCTGTTACTTTTGTTTGCATTCTACTTTGCTGACGTGCAGGCGATTCACGAAAGTTTCCAACTTGCTAATGTCGCGCATTAGAGCAATCTATTTGAAACCACAGGACGCATCTTTCTGTAAGACACTGTTCCCATGCTTGACCAAACCTGCCACAGCAATGGAGTTCTGCGTATTTGAATATTCTATGGTCAGAGGATGTTAAATAATTTATTTGAACCGAGGCCAATGAATGGTACACCCAGTGAAACCTTTCTTTGGCCGCGATAATTGAGCAAGTGCTTCAAACTTTCATGGTTGACTTAATTTACGTTTTCACTTGTTTTGATTTCGGTCATGCGAAACGAGCAACGGGGGCGCATGAGAGTAAATGCGTTGCGTTGGTTTCATGGACGCTTCACCAGGGTCGATATTCAGTCCGCATGAGGCGCAAGGCAGGAGAACGTAGCGCAAGTTAACTGCTGCTCAGAGTTTTGAAATGCTGTATACAGTGCAGGGTATTTGTTCAAAAGGAATGTTTTCACACCTACGAATCGTTTGTTTAAAATTAAATACATGAATATAATAACAATCATGTTCACAAGTGAAGTTTAAGACTGTCTCAGTCTGGGCTGCAAAGAAAGCTAGCGTGCTACTACTACACTAAACTTGTAGATAAGATTCTACTTAAATGATAGCTGAAGATTCCTTCTCAGTAGGCGAAACATATTTTCCGTAAGAATCATATATTGTCTGATTGTTTCTTGCATTTATGCATAGGTGTTCCTACCAAAGGACTAGACTAGCACATTGGTAGGCCTATCCTAGTTGGGATTTTGATCCCAGATCAAAGCAATCGATATAGAAGTAACAAAGCCTACCTTTTACCATCATGCAATATCAGTTGATACTAGTATTTTGTTTAAATTGCTCATGACTGCTTAAATTTGCAGTTGTACTCTTTTGACTCTCAGATTTCTGCAAGATCCTAAACTTGTAATAATCTTCTTGGCACAAGCTGCCAATATGTCATCTAAGCAACAAATATGTTGCTGTTGGATAAGTGTAATGCTTGGTTGCTAACTTTTGTAATAGCACTGGTTAATTCTCCATTTCAATGTAGTATATTTTTTTTCACTGACGCTGTGAAAGTCTTAGAAAATACTGTATGGAAGTGTTACTAGGCTTACATAACACTTTTACTAAAGATTTAGTTGCTACAATTTACAATATTTAGTCTAAGATTTTGCATGTTGTTCTTCAAATTTGTTGTTGCTATCACACTGAAGAATCAAATATTCAAAATTATTTGATTAAAGGCTTTTCAAGTTTATTGAAGCTGCAGCTGAATATGCTCTAATCTTAATTTTAAGAAGTGGTACACAGTTGTTTTGCTGAGGCTGAATATAGCACCAAAATTTTAGTTTGTTTGTAATGTATCTCAATTTTGTTGCTGAGGAAAATTTTTCTGCTTACAATATATGCATTTACCCTAATTTAAATGAAAATCTTCTTGCTTTTTCAATGAGTGTTCAAATTTTGGCATGTGACAGGAAGAGGTTTATATATCCATATGCCATTTTTAGAGTTCTATGCTAATGTGAATGCAAAATATTCACATGATCACTGTGTATAAGAAAATGTTGTCGAAAATTTACATGTGCAGAAATGCTCAATTCCACTCAGGTTCATTTATGAGCAAAAATCTGTCTTGAAACTCAAATTGTTTTGAAAATATATATTCTGAACTATGAAGAAGCATTTGAACCCAAACTTATTTGTTAAAGGTAATGATGCCACGTGGGTTGATTGAATTCACGCCGTGGGTTGCACATTAAAATTTTTGACAGTTGTTTTGAAAAGGAAATTTAGCATACATTCAGTCTATCTTGAAGACAATCATCTAATTTGCAACCCTTTCAATAAACAATTTACATTGTTTATGATTTTTATCTAATGAATAGTGGGACAAATGTATTGTGACTAGAAAAACTTTGTGTGAAAAATGATTTGCATTTTTTTCATCTCATGTCTATGGCATATTGCTAAAACATATTGCAGGATATCTTTACATCAATACATTTTGTTTAGTTTTGATTTGAGTAAATCAGTGTTCAGTTGATTCTCATAGTCATACTTGTTCAGAATTTGTTTTTTGTTTCTCTTTAGATGCAGTCTTTTGTAATGTGTATCTATATGACTATAACAAACTCATTTTTCATTACTGTCGCTATTGTGTCAAAATGTGGGAAACAGAGCACTTTTTCCGAACAGGTTTGGCAACTGCAAAAGTGTAAAGCCAGTTTTGGATTGACACAAATGCTTGTTCCATTAGATTTTCTTGCCCATTAGACTTTTGGATTATGCAATTTAAACTTGCTTCATTCTCAATGTAATTATATTTTTGTAATTACTGAGTTGGCAATTTCACTCTTTGTATGCAAAAACAGAACAAAATTTATTGCTATGTTAAGAATTTCTGCTCTTTCTGCAAATTGTTTGTTTTACTAAGTCAAGGGTAGGTTATCCACATTGATATGGCTCAAAATTCATCTTCATTGATTGACTATGAAAATGTATCTTATCAACATTGAACACTTGATTTTTAACCAAATACTGCAAAGCTAATCCAAATACTACAAAGCTAAATGCTACTTCCATCATCATGAAAGCAAATATCAGCAATTAAAATTACATGTTTTTATTAGGCACCATGTCCACTTTATACTTACATCTGCAATGTTTCCATGGTAACAATTTTTTTTCACATTTCATTGGCCAGTATATAATGTTGAGTCATAGCCTTATGTTCTATATTTGCATGAATCAATTGAATCTAAGCTGGTACTTTGGTTTTACTTCTTGCTTAGTGACGTTCCACTGTATGCTGCATTTTTATTTTTTTAACTTTGTTTTTAGATAGTTGCACTGCAGCAGTGTTCATAAATATGTGGATTCCTTGAGCTCAGGTCCTGCCTTGACATTTCTATTTTAATTATATGTCCCTCATTGTGGGTATTTTTTCCTTCAAGGCCTAAAATCTGCTTTAGTTGAATTGATTAGGAAAAAACTTTACTGCATGATTTGCCAGAAATGTTTGTGTCAGTTTTTTATTTTTCTGAAGTTTATGAATTGCAACCTAAAATGTTTTAATCGAACCGACAACACCTATTATAATTGAGGTGTGTGGACAGTATTTCATTGGGAACAGTTGATAGGATACCAAGCAGCGAATTCTGTCAAGTGATCATTATATCGGTTGATCTGCTGGTGATCATAATATTGATCAATTGTGATCATAATTTTGACCAAGCGTTACAATATTAATCACAATATTTATATTAAAATGATGATAGTATTCATCAAGGATTCAAAGATATTTGTTGGCTATTTAAAGTGTAAACTGAATTTATTTGAAACTTGTTCCAGCTTGTCATGCCCATTATGCATCTTGTATTCTACTGCAGGCTATGGCATGACTCTGGATGACAGCATGCCTAAAATATTTAATAGTTTTATTGCAATAAATGAGTTGATGAAAAATAACCTTGCTTTACTAATTCTTTTCTTTATTCATTTCATGTTTTTTTGCAAGAAATGTATTGTGATAATGAAACAGTAGTATGACATTTGGTAACTTGTTGAATGGTACCAAAAAGTATTGTTTTTTACTTACTGAAGCACATTTTGCAGTGATAGAACGTTTTTAAATAACATGGATATCTTTTCTGTGCATTGTTTCGTTGCAAAGGTTGAGTGATTCATATTTGAACAAATCTGAAGCTGAAGGTTTTATCCAGCAAAGTAAACTGGATTTGGCAAAATGATATGATAAAGGTTGTTGTAATATTTCCATAGTTGTGACCAGGTGAGAATAAAACGTTTTAACTGACCTGTTTTGTCACATCAGCAATAATTTATTTCAATTTGTGTCTCAACATACCACTCATTGATTTTGCTGGTTGCACCTTGATCTTTTGGTTGTTTCGGAATGTACTGTAACACTCCATAACAAACAGTTAACATTATGATTGATTCAATTTTAAATTATAATAAATACCACGACTGGATGCGCCAATGCAATTGTTATTAACATGGTTTCAATCCAAGATATTACCATTTAACTGCTGTCGATGATACATCTTTAGTTTCTTGCTCGTTTGTTGACGTCTTGAAAATTTGCTAGGTTTGTGCTTGTTTTGAAACATGATTTAACAGAGTTTGTGTCAGCTATTTTTTGCTTCAACCACATGTGTTCTGTGTTTTAAATCTGTTTTTTTTTCGTGCTTTTCATTTGTTTGCATTGCCGATAGACGTGGCATTTTCAAAATGGTAGACGTAAATAGTATATTAAAAACAGCATTGAATGCTACATTTTTAGTGGAATGTTACATGAATCGGTGAGTATCCGTTGTTTGAACCGGGAAATTTCCGTTACTTTGCATTATCTTAAAATTCTCGCAGGACACAGAATGACGAAAATAACGAACAAAGGTGCATAATTTTATTGTCCAAAATCCTAAAGCCATTAAAACACTTCTTCAACTAACACAGCTTTTGTTGTCCGATTTTCCATATCTATGGGTTTTTCAATATGTCTGCTAAAGATCAATATGTCTGCTGACGTGGTAAAATTTGTATATCAAAAGCCGCTTCATCCGTTCAGGTGAACTTCTCTCGTCTTTGTATTATGAATGCATCCAGCATGACTGTGGTGAACCTGGTCCGGACTTACAACAACTCTGCAGACGTCATTGACCATATTCCAAATCTGGAACAAGTTGTGAACTTCACTTTCCCGCCACAAAGTTTCCTGAGCAACAACACAACCAATCATTCTCACGTAGGTTATCGTCGTGCACGGCGGTAAAAGACAATATTTCGTTTTTAACATGTATATTATGACCAAATAATCCTGACTTGACTCTAAACTGAGGGATCGAAGCCCCATCGACGCTGAACATCGTTCACTGCGTCCCAGCTACAATTGCGATTTCTGAATTTGAAATGCTAAGAGCAAGTTGTCATTTGCGGAAAGAACGCTTTAACTATTTTTGAACGGTACAGACAGGTCTGGCATTTTTATCGCAAAGCATAAGCTATTTTCTGCTAATAAGACATTCCGTCAAACGTAGCAGTTGCTCTTGCTCATCAGAGCTAGGTTTCAACCACTCACGTTGCTGTAACAGCTAGTATAAACCGCTGTGGGCCCATAAGTCAAATCACATCGAATTGAGCTCAGCCTTTGGTTGTTTTTAGAGATATATAATACTTATGTTAGTGAACTGCACTTCCCTTCCACGCAAACAATCAGTCCATTGTGATGATGTCCCGTGTGGTTCTTGGCAACTGCTCAGTGGAGCTAGATGCTGTTCCGAAAACTTGCCTATAAATTATGGTTGGCCTTGCGTTATTATATTTGAGGATGCGGTCGTGTATCAGTGAGTGACTTGTGCGTCCCGGAAAACTAGACCAGCTGCAGGCGATGCGAAAAGGTTAAGGTTGTGACAGAAAGCCATCGAGATGAACCGTGAAATTTCCGTTGCGAGAAAAAACACGATCCTTTCTTTGCTCTTTCTTCACTTTCAGCGAAAGTTTCGCGAGATGTCAGAGGAATTTACATTCCCTCTTTTAATTCGCGATAAAGTGAATTGCCATGACCGTTATGCGAATATTTCTCAACCTAAGTTACGCAAAGTCTTAGGTTGTGTAAAGCGAGCTGTTGCTAACTGCTGCAGATAAACCGGAATTAACCAAACTTTTTCGCACTTCTAAATCAAGGTTCCCAAACTTTCTCTCACCATGTGCCCCTTCTCGTTTCGACAGATGAGCATGTATCCCTAAAATTTCTTATAACAAAAATGCTGAACAAAATATTAAAAATTCACTGAATTTTCAATAGAACCTTTCGATTTTTAGAACTGTAAAGGTACACTCCGTTTCATTGCTAACCGTAACGTACCCCGTCAGATTGGCAAATGTACGCCTCGGGTACCCCAGATTGGGAGTCCCTGTTCTAAATAGTAGCCTACATCGGACCGATAAAACTGTACCCATTGAAACCACCCTGTAAAAAAGTGGAGGAATTCGATCTGAAAGTTCATTGAAATTTAATTGAATAAAATGTATTTGTCTCTCGAGATTGTGGGCTGGCCCGCTGCTAATGAGTTGGAGCTGTCACAACGCCGACACTGCGCCTCGCGACCTTGAATCGTGAATCTTAGCCAGTGTGCTGTTCTTGGGTGAGCAGCATAGTGCAGTGACGTGAGGTTTCTTGCTCGCCCCTGCACATTGTAACCTTGCTGTGATCGAGAGTCATCTACTTGGCAATCACAGCGCCGGGTTTCGTAAATATTGGCGTAATGTCTGCTGCAGCAAGCACCTGATGATGGCGATTGTGTACACCGGCCCTGCGTTTGCTTGTGCTCAATAATAAATCTTCAATCGGCAAGACTCTGTTTTTCAGGAATTAAAGCGCTTTCGCTCTTGCTGTGTGCTGTTTGGCTTTGACAGTTTTGCAAGGTAATTGCTGCAATAATAGTGTCCTTAGGAACAACCAACAAATCTGCTGCCAATCAGATTGCACAGAATTGCAACAACGTTGACTTTGTTGTACCATTCAAATCAGACTAATATGGAGCTTTTCACCAAAACAGTATGAAAATTCGGACACTTTTTTCTTTGTTAGATTGCAGGCGTAAAGATGTGTTGTTTGCTTTTTTAGGACAAGATTTGCGAACCTTTGCGCATACCGCCATTGATCATCACTGCTGGATTGGTCTCTGTCGCGATCATTATTGGAAATATGCTGGTGATGCAAGCGATTATTTGCGGCAGCGCCAAGTTCTTTCGACCGATGTACTGGTTCATCTTGCACCTAAGTCTCAGCGACCTTTGCATAGGTGAGCTTTGCGGTGCGTGGTACCTTTTCTCTCAGCCATGTCGCGAATCCGTGCTGGAGATCCGCAGATATGTAAATGACATCTGACATTTTCTTCTGTGCCACAATCCCTACCTGCGCTCGATGTTGCCATCATTTTGTGTCGCTATGCGTTTGCCTTTGCCAGCAACTAAAAAAAGTTCCCCCAGTTTTCATGCAACCTTCAAATTTTTACCCGCCACAATTCTACAAAGTGTTTGTGCATTTTGACTCATACTACAGCGACATCAATTTAACGCGTTATTCCCCTGCTTGCTTAAGGACAAGTGCGGTGTTTTAGAGCGATTAGCTATAATGCTGTCAATAAATGCTCATGGCTTATCAACTTGAACGTACCTGCCATAGGTCAACGACTTCCTAAGTCATCGTAGTGAACTAGCACACGATAGGGTCAGTGGAAAGTCTTTCTTTCTCGTATCAAGCCGTGTTTGCTGCTACACTTCTGACCGCGATGACGGAATGCATACGATAGTCGTCTTGCAGCTTTTTGCTTTTACAATCTGCTGCTGCACGGCTTTCCTGGGCTTCCTTGTTTGTTTGTTTCTTTTTCAGTCGGTGTCTTTTGAGAGACTAAGAAAAACGCGTGATGCAATAGTGACGTTTAACAGCTCAACCGTTGCGACATACCAGTGTTGCGGTGTCGGAAAAAGTGGTTCCTAAAACTTAGTTTTAAGAAATTTCGGAAAGTTACTGGAAATCAGGAAAACTTGACAATACCGCAGGAAAGTGTGAAAGGAAGGATTTCACATTTCACGGGGTCTGGCGCCTTAGACGTTCCACTTGCGTAAAAAATATCAACCTGAAAAGTTATTCATAACCTTTCCGAGAAAGTTCGATCCGTGTTGGAAAAAGCACGTCATTATTGTTTAAGTGAACTTGTTTTAAAGCACGAAGCTGCTAGAACTGCGCTGATGTTTGTAATGAAGGCGATGGGAAGTTTTTTCAAACCTTGTTTCGAAAAATCAGCAAGTCTTCGGACAGCGCAGACGCAGCGTATGGGGTTTCAAAATTGCTGCGAATATGAACAGTCGAAAGGAAACCTTCCAAAGAGATATCTGCCCGAATGGTTAGTCTCTTTCTTACCGCTTTGGTGAGATCCCAAAGGTTTCAGCGGCCGGGAAACGCCCCGTCTGACTGAATCCTTCAGCCCCTGTACGCTTTCGCGAACTTCAAACCGCCGAATGGACAAGATGCCTGAGTGGAAGACGCAAAGCGCGACAGTTGCCCCCAAATTTCACCTATATATTTCCGCTACTAGTAAAATAAAAATTCACCTATTTGGCCTCAATCGCCCAATCCGATTCCTTGTTATGACCTCACCGTATTGACAATATGCTGCTGTAATCGTCTGTAGTTAGTCGGCGTTACTTAGCGTGGTAATAGAACAGTAATGACAAAAACGAGTGCTGGCAAAGTTTTCCGGGAAAAAGGAATGCAAGACCTTGTCGTTGGAATGCATAGCAGCAGCCTTGGCTCAAAGATGCATGTGGTCCTCTTGAAATAGGCCAGAATTTACTCAACAAACTTACAAACCGTTCGGGAGTCGAAAACCTTGCTACTAATAGGTCAATTACTTCCTACACTGTCACACAATGTTACTGAAGCTCCCGGTGTTCGTGGGAATATTTTGATTTACAAAACATTTTATTGTCAGTAAAGTGCATGGCGCGTGCTTCACATACTGGAAGGAAACCCATTGCGAGCGTTTGACGCACGTTTTCAGACTGACATCTCAACATATGGGCAGAAGGGGCTTTAGCTCCCCGAAGTCTTGAAAAAAAATTGATAAAACGTATGCAGTATTGCATTAGATTCACACGACTGTTAGCGCTTCTTCGCCAACAGCTCCCCTTTGAAACATTTTGTCGCTCCTATGCTTGCGGTGATGCAGTTAAGTCTGCATATTAGGTTGAGGTTCTTGCGTAAAGATTTTGCAGCCTTGTTTTTGCGTGAAAATGTCTGCACAACTGGCAAACATCAAATTGTTCGACATTTTCTTGTCAACGATTCTGTCGGGTGCAATCACATATACGCATTTCCGAATACTGTGCAATGCCGACACAGTGTCACCTGCGACGTTCCTTTGGGTTTTTGAGTAGTATGTTTTGGTATTTTTTGCGCGGTTGGCCCTGGCTTGTTTGCAAAACCGTCTCGAATTTGTTTCACGCGCCGACGTATATGGGTGTTTTGCTGTCTGCTTCTGGTTGATGGTGTGCATTTTAACTGTGAATTTATTTACGTGAATTGTTCACGCTGGAAGTCCATATCTCAGGGCTTTACAACAGTACACAAGAAAACAAATGCTTGTTGATAACACAGCACAATGGAGGCGTCAGTCAATATGCGTAAGCAATAGTATAACGGAACAAACACTGGAAAGACATGCCAACGAATACAGCAAAGAAGCGTTAGATAGGTACAGTGGCGCAGCCAGCCCAAAATTTTGGAGAGGGCCAAAAAATTTGGGGGGGACAAAATTTTTGATTTTAGGCGAGCAACAGTATTTTGTCTGGGAAGCCGCTTCTCAAAGCACGAAATGACTAGATATGCTAAAAATGTGGGGAGGCATTGCCCCTGGTTCCCCCTGGGTACGCCTATGGATAGATAACGGGAAAAAACACTTGTTGGAAACATCAAACATTTGAAGTGAGGGGTTGCGAAGGTAGGTGAAGATTTGCTCGTACATTGTTGCGAACAAATTGTGTCGAATCTAGACATCAAATGTCTTGACGAAGTGTGCAACCTGATGGTGACGAACACATACGCAATCTTGGGAATGCAATGCAAAGCTTTACACGCGTTACTATGGGCTATAGGCAGACGTTTAACGCCATACTGTGGGTAGCTGTTCTACTATTGGCAAGCATACATTGGCATGAATAGGCGCGGAACAAAGTATAGTTTTTGCTACAGATGTGCGTTGAGCGAAGGTCACTCTGAGCTTGTTCGCAGCAAAGTAAATTGATTTCACTTGATTCTGAATGCCGGTGTCATCCTTCAGTAAGGCATGCAGCACTGCGCTTAACTATTTGGCTTGCTCGGCAAACTCAATACGCGCACCACTTAGATGGACGTTGTCTATGTAGCTATTAATTTACGGTTTGTCTCACACTCATGGTCCTTAACACGCGAGTTAATGAGAGAACGCATGAACACAAACAAGGCATGATCAACACAGCACATCGTAAAGTTTAGTTGGTGCGCGCAGACCACAATTAAAAGGAAAAAATACTGAAACAGCCCACCTGGAATTACGCATTCGCCCATCGTTGTGCAGAAGCGTTACATTGTGGAAAATGGTGGAGACTTGAAAGAAGCATCGGAATGTAAAAGTTCTGTCAACAAAGTCGTTCTTGTAACCGATAACAATGTTTGTTTCGTGCTGCTTTGCGATGCTGCTGCGATGCGAACAACAATTTTCCCGGAAAATTGCTTCGACTCATCGTTGCATTCCGTGAAGGGAAAAAAGAGAGAAGAGGTTTACCGCGTGCAGGAGGCAATTGAAACTCTTGCGTTTTTTCATGCTAATGTTTGCAGCGCGTGGTTTATGGCGTACAATTTCTTGCACGTTGTTTACGCGGATTTGTGTGATCTTCACGCGAATTTGCGGTGAAAGCCATCACGTACTATTGGTTTTCATCCGATGTTTTCGTTGCAATATGTTCAGTGCTTCCGGGGTTATCATCATTAAATATCAGTCCACGGCTTAATGATGAATTTTCTGTGGGAAAGCAAGACAGCATAGCGAATGTGGAGGATTCGCATCGTACATTATTAGATTGGGTTTTCGCAAGGGCATTAGGTAATGAATCTATTCGTGTGTGCCTCACGTGTGTGTGGCACGTGCAAACAATTGTTAATATGCTTGTTGTGTCCATAGCTGGTAAGATGCGACACGAGCGAGAGACGAAAACGAAGAAAAAAGGCGAGCGTTATTTGGTAATCGTCTCGCCCTTTCTTCCTTTTTTTTGTGTCACTGACTCTCACCGCATGTTGTGAGCCATGAAGGAAAAATCGCAAGCTATCTAAAGTTTAAAGCTCAACCAAATTATGCTGACGCGCTAGGCTAGTGGCGCAACAGTGTTGAACGATTGCCATTGGTAAAGCAATTCGCTTTAAAATATGTCTGAATAGCTGCCACGTCAGCATCTTGAGAGTGATCTTTTCGATGAGCAGTGTTGATGTTGACTTTAACAATGGCGCGGTCTCGTTTGACAGGCGGACATGTGGTGCTTGTCAGAGAGATTCATTGAATATGCTGTTGTAAATTTCTCAATTGAAAAAAGAGATAGTAAACCGTAATTTTGATACCTTTAAATGCGAAATCCAAATCTGGGTTGTTCGTGTTTCGAAAATGGAACCGTTTCTAAATTAACCATACAGTTATATTGTTTGTAGTGATCGCTTAGAAAGCGGGCAGAAGAAACGAAGAAATTTCCGTATATTTTTATTGCGAACAAAATAGCCATAATAATCGAATGCATTATTTTATTCAAAGTTTCGGCTTATTCGTAAGCCATCATCAGGAATAAATGAAATGCAATTTCATTTGCATTTCATTTACAAGCCATCATCAATAATCCAATTACATTTATTGAAATGCGAAATGAAATTCAATTCGTAAGCCAATATCAGGTATAAATGAAATACAATTTCATTTGCACTTCATTTATTCCTGTTGATGACTTGCGCATAAGCCGCAACCTTGAATGAAATAATGCATTCGATAATTGTGGCTATTTTGTTCGCAGTAAGAATCTACACCAACTTCGTGCATTGTTTCCGTTTATAACTTTTGTTTTTTTGTCGAGCTGTCTTACTGCCATACATTTCGTCGAGTGTTTCCGCCCTTACATTGACACCATTTAGTTCATTCATTTGTCGACACAAAATTCTTGGCTTTTATGCAGTAATTCGTCGAACGTGATTTTTAGATGTTTGCATAAATACAATCTGAACGCACTCAGGCGGCAAATCGGACTCGCGCCTTGAGGCGATCACCAACGTATATTCCAGCTCTGTATCGTAGACGCTTCGTCGACGTTAATGTACTTCGAATGATAGCAGCCGGTATGCTTCGAAAGCAATAAGTTTCAAGCTTTGTTTGGACAAGCGAATATATGTTTGTTTATTTTTCGCCATTTCGCGTGTCGTTCTGTTGATAAAAGGACCGGATGCGTAAGCAGAGAATTTTTTTAACCACAATGACTAAAAGTGCAAAGTCGCCACATTTTTGCGGTTGTGGTGCTATACGCAATATTTTGTACTCGAGGTGCAAATATATTACTAGCTGGACATCAGTGGGTATTGCCAACCCCCATCTGCAGTTGGTAATATGCCATTTTGTGTCGTGGTCCAATGTAAAACAACTGGATTTTTGGAATAATTTGGAGGGTTATTAATAAACTATTGAGAAAATTTGATGAACAAACAAGTCAGGAATTTTTTGGCAATCACTGAAAGTTTGGAAACAATTAGTGCAGAATATGGGAAACAAATTTTACCGTTCCTTGCCTCTCCTGAAACGTTTGTCAGATTGTATCCGCTCATATATGGCATAATGTGACTTCTCTGCGTAGTGTTGTTTGGTTCCTCAAAGAGCTACTGTACAACTTGACGGTGGGATTACGATGTCGTTTGTAGTCCCGATGTTCGAGAGTTGTTTTTGTAAAAGTTTCGTAATAAGCCAGAGCATAAGCAGCGACTGTTTTCCAACACAACCAAAGCATGTAAGCTCCAGATGTTCATCATCAGAAGTCCATCATTCAATTCATGTTCCTTCAGCCGTGGAAGTTCATCATCGAATGCTAACACTGTGTCTTCTGATGTGCGAACAAAAAGCCATGGTGCTCCTCATCTTTGTTCACCAGTTATGCAACTGTTCTCATCTTTGTTCACCAGTTATGCAACTGTTCTCATCTTTGTTCACCAGTTATGCAACATCTTTGTTCACCAGTTATGCAACTGTATGGTGCTCCTCATCTTTGTTCACCAGTTATGCAACTGTTCAATCGTCGATGGCTTTCGTTTATTTGTTTTGCGCCTGTTTCGGTGATTTGGAAGTTGCAGTTTCCAGAACGTTAGCAACAGTGCGATAATATCACTCATTTGAATATCTCAAAAACCGCGTTCACATTTTGCTGGAAGAAAAAAACAAAAAAACTTTTTGAACTGAAAAAGAGTTTTTGTCAAATCGTTTCTCTTCGAAAAGATGAAGTTCCATCTGGAACTGGTTCCACTTTCTTGCAGTTTTTCTAATTTAAATTATAACCCCTACGCAGAAAAACCAGCATGCATCAGTGAACAGCACGCAACACTCTGCTGTCTTGGTGGTGGTCGACAGGGTAAAACTCGCTTACCAGATCCATTTTCTGCGAAAGCTGATGTGTGTGATCAATGGTTGTTGGCGGTTGCCACCTTCGCATGTGTATTTGTATTCAATGGCAAATCCCCATCTAAAAACAACATAGCCAGCTATTTCGGTAGAAAACCTGTGCTGTTGTCTTTGACGTTTTGTGGTGGGTCGTTTCAGTTAGCCCGGATTGTCGGAGGGGCTGCTGCAGCAGCTTGCCCTTTGGCAAACGATTGTTAATTAAGCACATGATCATTGTTATGTGTCCAGACCTGCGAAACCTTTGTCCGTTAGCGTGTTCGTCGTTTGCTTTTCGCATTTGTCGGAACGCGATTGTTTCAAGGTTATGGCTCGCAAGGATCGTCGCTTTGCCCGTTTGATTTCTTGCATTTTATCTTGAAACAATAAGAGCAGTTTTAAAGACACGAGTTACTGTAGTCATTGAAAGTTATCCTGACGAGATGGCTCAGTACAAAAATAGCTTCTTTCGATGGTTTTTCGCTTCATCCTTCATTCGAGATCTCGTGAAACACTTCAACAGTACTTCATGATTTTATGTGACGTTGGTTGACGTCATTCGGCGATCCACGCTGGTGCTCGCCTGCCATACGCCGGATTCCATCGAGTGCCGTTTATTCAGTGGAAACGGTCAGAACCCTGAAGTTGTTTAAAATCAGCTCCATTGTCGAAATCAAGCGTTTGTTTGTTGAATGGATAAGGATTGCCTTTTAACTAAGTTTTGATAATACAGGAGAAAATGCTTCATCATTGCAAGCGAAAGATTATATCTACGTCAGACGTTCGTGGAGCACTGTTTGGGATCTCAAAGTCAATCTCCAATTGATCATTCCCATACTTCCTTTTACTGACCTCCGACCATCGCAAACAAAGAGAAAGTGTTTTCTTTGTTTTTTTCGTGATTCCACAGAAACAACTTCCATAGCAATAACGCGTCGTCTTTTACAAGCTCTTCAAGACCAGCGGTTTTTACCCTATTCTCTGCCACGCCTCCCTAATGTAATTGTCCTTGACGGAATGCGGGACGCGCCCCCTTGGTTAAAAATCACTGCACTAGACGATTAATTTTGTGGTCCTCGTTTTTTTCAGTTCGTATTGTTTACTATAGCATTCTCCCGCGTGGGGCACCAGTTGATGTTGTCTCATGATCAACATCTTCAGCTTGTCGATGCTTTGCAGGTTGCATGATGCTTTGGAATTATTGTCTGGCCGCCATACTGGACATTCACAACACCATGATCAGCCTGTCCGCAGTCCAAGGTATCTGGGTGACTTGCGCCTGTGCATCGGTTTTTGGAATCCTGCTACTTGCTCTTGACAGGTTGGTTTGTTTAATTGCTTTTGCCTTAAACGACGAGGTCGCAAATCAGCAAATACAAACTGCTGAAAAGTGACGTTGCGAAGGTGTGGGCGGGTCTTGCTGTCGCGCGCCCGTAAAGCCTGCGACATTCTTTTTGGTTGCAGTTCCACAGCGTGCTTGGTCGCTGAACATGAACTATACGTTGTTTCAACACGCGTCGTGAAAGATGCAAGCTGAGAGTTAGAAGGAAACGTCATTTTAGGGCTTTTGCTTCGCTAGCAACTGAAAAAAAAACTTGTGTGAGTCAATTGTTTTTTATCCGTTTGGATCCAAAGTTTGTGGCAATTATTCTTAGTCAGGCTTCAGTGTACCTTTTTTATTATTTGATCAAGCGCCCATCTCTCGAAATCATGGGGTCGTCGCATATACGCTACTTTTGTATGCCAGCTTAGCTCTCGAAACTTGCTGCTGTGTCACGGCCGAAGAGCAAACTATAAATCGATAGCGGCGTTCGCACCCCGAAGATTGCAATGTGGAAATTCTAACTTCATCAGAAAATGATTCGAAGCATTTCATTGGACAAATGTTTGATCACGTGCTGAGGGTGAAACGCGTGAAAGTCGTTCGCGAAGGCGATGAGAATCGCGGAAATGATTCGAGAACCGTCGTCCGGAAACACCACAGCTATCGCGACGCTTGGCCCCGAAATCGTCAGTACGATTTCCTCGCGAGGTTTGCATGAAACGCTTTGTCCCATTGTTTGCAAAAAACGCTTAACAGACAATACGCTTTGTAGCTCCTTACGTTATGATATCATAAAGAGATTGTCAGTGCCTGGCACTCACTTTGCACTGGACGCTGTTTGAACCGTTCTAAGGCGCATGACAATTGGCATTGCGGGTTGAACTCGCAGTAGTTGAATATAGTCAGGTTAAGTTCTGAGTGAGTGTGTCAAAATTCTGGAAAGGTAAGGGTCAAATTGAGAAAGCCAATGGCATTGCCCTAAAATATTTACAATTAGCTTTCGGCGACGTCAGAGTGCAGTATGGTCTAAGAATTTTAATAAAGTTTTGCAATAACAAGAGACTCGCCTGATCTCCCGCTATGCGATTTCCTCTTGGTACTTCATCTACCTACTGTAGTCTGTAAACCTTAGCATTTATGTAGTCTTTCGTGGCACCAGTGCGTAGAGATCCTATTCTTCTACACTGCTGCACTCAACGCTTTCAAGTGGCAAAGTGTTAGCGTCATAGCAACTGCTGACGTTGTTTGTGCAGTGATGTGTGCTTTGCCATAATCGCTACCTGGGTGCTTGCTCCTTTAATTTAGACCGAATCATGCAAATGCGTCCTTTTCATAGACGGGCACCGGGGATTCAAAAATCGAGAGCCAATTTTTTCGTAAAGATAGGCCTCTGACCGCAAAGGAACTCAACTGTCGCAAAAGCAGATCGATAACGAGTGGCTTTGTGTTGCAAAGTGTGTGCCCGGGTGTTTTCCCACGGTTGCCTACTCAAGTGCGTGTATTTGTTTGCTGACAAACTATTGCTCCTGAACACAGCTTCAGGTTGTGTTTGAGCAAATCTGTCTGAACGTTGCATTGAGCTTAATCGTTTGTACTATCACGCCACTGCCCTTGCAAAGATTAAGGTCAAGTCTTGGGTTGAGGTGTTTTCCTCAGACAGCCCTAAAACTTGAAAGCTAGCTTTGTGTTTTCAACTAAAGAGTGTTGGCACTGTCAATCTAGCTGGTTAGGTAGCGCGGTTCAAAACCGTGATTGGTGCTGACTTTGCACGAATAATGACAGTTTTTGGATGAACTCGCTCTGGAATTCACTTTGATGTAATGAATATTGTAATCAGCGTAGAAGGTTCCAAACCTTTTCCAAGAACGTTCTTCTGTATTGTGCAGAACGTCTAAAACCATCAGAATCTTTCTAATGCACACAGGCACGAAGACAATATATATAATTTTTTTTTGGACTTAACCGGAAAGTATTCAGTTGAACATTTAATGTATTGCATGTTTAACCTGACTTTGTTCCCAAAAGAAAACAGTTTCTGCTACGTTTCGCAGGGATCGAAACAATTTTGGCATGTGTTAAGTAAGACTGCCAACACCAAAGTCTTGCCCTGTTTGGCTCACGAGGGGGGAAGACCGCAATCCAACCTCGCCTCCCTTCTTGTTAATATCATCGCAGTGAGGGATTCCGGCACCCCATCCACCTGCTGCAGACGTTCCTGACGCACTCTGTGGTCGCGAAACAGGGGTGGACGTCACTCGACCGGCAAAATTTGTGGAATTCTCTAAAGCCGGTAGTTGACCGACAACAAAAGTAATTTTCCAAAAAAGTCAGTTGTCCGACAACAGCTGTCAGCTCCCCGCCTTTTACTGTCGGCTGTCATAAGTTATAACAAATCATACCTATGTCTGCTACACCAGCCCAAAACTTTGAAGTTCTCTCTGGCTTCATACACTACAGAGGGAGGTAGCCATTTAGTGAAGGAACATTAAATTTGAGCCATGTAGCTATTTAGTGAAGGAACATTAAATTTGAAATAAACATTGTGATAGCTTGACTTGTTACATTATTCTACAGATGGGTTTGTTGGTCAAGTGACGTTTTTGTGTAATTCACTTTTGTCTGTCAAGCGACGCTCCCCGGTGAAACAGTGTGTGTCTGAACCAGGGCTGTGGAGTCGGAAGTCCCATCATCCGACTCCGACTCCTGGCAATTTCGATTATCCGACTCCAACTCCGACTCCGGACCGACTCCGACCATCAGCTGTATTAGTTACTGAAAGTGATAATTCTTTTCAGATGAATTCATATACCCTACTTGCATTTTCCAGGAATACGGAAACTTGTTTTAAATTGATGGAAATGCACGTTCATCTCTCACTTTTGCAAAATGCGATCAAGCAGAAGTTAGTCTTTTAATTTTACAGAAAAAAAGTACTCATCCAAAAAAACACAATAAAAATTGTTAGAGAAGGCTGATAAATAATCGATTTTAAAGCAGATACCTTGCAAACGATATCAGTAAACATGTAAAATTGAAAAATGTATGCATTCTACCGGTGAGCATGTGCACATATTGCGCCACGCGGTTGATAAACTCGCTCGGGCATACTGTCTCAAATGACTTCGTTGAAACAACTATTTACCGTCGAACGCTGTCAAGCTTCAGCTCTGTTGAACGTACATGTGTCGCTATATTTTTCCTTAGGTGGCCAAATGAACATGTTACAAGTAAGCTCCTATACAGGTCAAAATCCACAAATTTCCAACCAAGAAAGTAAAACAAATTAGTTTAAGTTTTAGCTTAACCGCTTGGGAGCATTCACTTTTCTCTTCGTTATCTAAACGCTTCATACTACCTTGCTTTCACTTAGGTATGACAAACTTGCAAGGTTTGAGAATTAGTCAACATGGATTTTTTAACACAAAAATGTTGCGATAGAACGTCCAAGCGAATACGATTGGAATTGTACGACAAAAGAACCGAAATTCATTTGCGCGTTTTAAGGAATAACTTTTTTGTTTCAAGAAACTTATTTGTCTGTTTAACGTTTCAAAGAAGTTGGCTACTGTGCGTAGAAGACCAAGCGAAGCTGCTGTGTCGTCTTCAACTAATTGGATCAAATCGTTGCGAACCAGTAGAAGTGTGACCAGAAACCATA
>JGI24021J15306_10002002_pt1 | contig 21196 bp, 14 predicted proteins | sample Ectturendosymbi1_FD_15306 | JGI IMG/M metagenome (IMG submission 15306)
CGCAGGAAGTTGCATTTATGCGCACATTTGACTGCGAAAGACTTGACACAACCTATTTTCGTTTGCATGGACTTGGCCAAAAGCCAAGATTTTCCGCTCTTCCACCTCTAATTGAGTTCGGGCACTGTCGTACTTGGCTGGGGTTGTAAAACTTCTAGCTTGCAAACCAATGAGACGCAGCTAATCCGTCATATAGCCCTTTTTCATGCAATCAAAGAGAATAGAACTAAACTGAAATAGTTTTGTATTTTTTTTAATTACACTTTTACATTTTGCGCAACACTTGAAAAAAATTGCAGTAAAAAGTTGCACGCAAAAATCGAAAATGTTGCAAAAAGTTGCAATATAACAACCCTGGAAACAGCTCAAAACATTGAACTGCATGTATTTTGAGTATTTAGGAAGCTGTTGGAAGCTGTAAGAAAAAGTTGCAAAAGTTGCAAAAACTTGCCCTAATTATTATACTATGTCGCCATTGTGGAGACCAGTTACTTGGACAAACGTGAGGTGAAATTCCATCGTGTTAAAGCAAGAGCGGGCAATCTGCAATTTACAAATTCTTTTCAAGCACTGGTTCGTTTTGATAATTTTGTAAGAAAAGCAGCCGAGTCAGACATTGTTTCAAAGAATATGCGACATTGCCTTGTGCTTTGAAGACTGCTGTAGAACTAAATATAAAAAAAGAACATAGCAATGGACAAACAATTATTTCAGGTATTTATCCAAAACTCGCTTTTGCAACTCCATAAGGTACCCACTCATCACACTTGCTCCATCACATATTTGACCAACCAGTTACTCCCGTTATGTTCTTCAACTACAAGGAGAGTTGCGTAGTCGGATTCCTACGAACACTAGGAGTCGGATTTTTTATCCAACTCCGGAAGTCCAATTGAATCATTTTTTACATCGCACTCNTAAGTTAGGAATCCTAGCTCGTGCCTATTGAAATGGTACAAATTCTGTTGAAACTTTCATTGAAACAGAGAATTATTGCTGTGCATCACGCTTTTCATTGATTGCTAGTTGCTACAAAACTGTTGACAGCGAAACTTGATGTTATGTTAAGGAGTCGGAAAGTTTGGAAAGGTCGGAGTCGACCTGCTTTAATGAAATGCAACAACTGCTAAATGGAACCGCAGTACGTCGCAAAGAAAAAAAGACAAACGAAAAGTTGACGAAGTTTGTCAAAACAACAACTGGCAGTGGGACAGGTTCAAGAGGTCTGACTGGCAATGCAGTCAATGACTCACTTGTCAAGATTCATTTTTGCAGCTTGTCAAAAACAGCACGATAACTTGTGAATGACTGTAGAGCATGTGCGTTGTGTCTTCCAAAACTCAGCTTTGAATTCATTTCACTCATTTGAATATTCCACATTCGTCAATAAGCAAGCCGAGATGGAAAAACTCTACAGAGATTACAAACAATTTTATTACTAGCGCAGCTATCAACTAGTACTGGAAAATAACAAACTGAACCTATACATTTTCACATTTCAAAATCCTACATGAAATTATGCTCATCAAGTAATAGTGCACACACATGCCAAATTTTACTCCCATCAAGATAACTTTCCATTCGGAAGAAAAGAGCATGATGAATTGTAGCAGGCAGCTGAAGACTACAAATGAAACTTGACCCACTGAACTTTTCTACAACAAATCTTCATCATGCACTGTCACTTCATCACGCAAAATTATCTGCAATGGTTGTACGAAGTGTGAAGATTTTGAATTTTCCACAAACAAAAATGCATCTCATCGCTATGTGAAAGTAATCATTTAACAATGAAACAAAGCATCTCTTAAAGTATCACATATGGCANCATGGTCATCCACAGAGCAATACCCAAGTGGTGAAAAGTAGTAGAGTAGACAGGGATTAGCCAGTAGTCTTGCTTAAATGCTTTTGTTGTAGCAATCATTTGGCTTACCAAGTTGGTTTATGAGAAAAGTGCTTAGCGTTTAATTTTTTCTGTCTTTCATTAGCAAGACAGTCAATCTTTTGTATGCACATGGTTTTCCTTGGTGGTGTGTCCCAGAATGTTCATAAACTTTCGCTTGNCTAATGACTGGCAGAAATTTGTTAAACGACTGTCACCACTGATGTTTTAGGATGAAAGCTTAGTAATTTTTTTTAAAGAAAAANTGTGTTTCTTCATAAACTTTTAACAAAACTGCTTGGGACAATTTTTCTGCAACTTTCTCTGTATAGAACTCAACTCACAGGATTTCACTACAGAATGAAGACCTTTGAATAAAAGCAGATATTTGCTGTTTCCTTCACTCAGTGTCTTTTGGCATGTTTTGAGTTCATCCATTAGTTTTATTATCTTATGATTTTCAACAACTGTCTTTAACTTCCTATTTAGTATCAATTATTCTCAGTATATCTGCTATTATCATTTTGTCAAAATTGCATAGATTGTAGATGAAGAGTTTAGACAAGCAGTTGACAACCACAAAGGCAAAGACTTCTTAGAAAATACTCCAGAAACAAAACTTTTCAATGATATTGATTAAGACCATTGACTATTATGTACTCCACATGAAAAGACAGGAATTGAATGCGTGAATCAAAAAGTAACATAATTTTGTTAGAGGATGCACGTTTGATTATTTTTGTTGAGGTTTCCTATAAAGGTTAAGGCACATATACATGTGACAATAAAGCATTACATTATGCTTTTTTCAGATATGTTAAGGACATATGCTTAGCTGAACTTATTTCATGAAGGCAGCCTTTTCAGAGGTCCATCTAAAGCAAAAAGCACCAAATGAATTTCTTGTCGATCACAGAAAAACTCTTGTTAACTTTCAGAGAGATTGTGAAGTGTTTACAAAGATGAAACCTTTCTTTGCAAGACTAGTAACTTGAGATGAAATGAAGTATACATCATTGTGAACCAGAAATTAAAATGCAATGGTGTCAATAAAAACCTTCTAAAACCAAAGAAGTTCCAATGACGTCAGCTATAAAATCAAAATCACGCTATAGTAGCACCGTGACGTCTACCACCATATGTCGCCTACCCACCGAGCTTGGTGACTTGTGCTAGACCTTATGCTATAGTAGCACCAACTTTATTTATCTCCAAATTGAGGTTTACTTCTTGAATTCTTGTTATAAATTAAAAAACAGTGATATTAACTTCAGATATGAATTTTGTTGCTCCTAGCAAGAAATCAACAAAAGAAGCTCATGGACAGACCCGTATCAGCCGCACACCATACCCCCAAATTGGGCAGGACCCATGCTGTCACAGGGCCCCCAAATTCAGTCCATCACCACCTAGCCCCCAAAGAAAGCTACGACCCCCAAATTGAAATATGAACCACTAGAAATCAGTGAAATTGGGGGCCTTTGGAAAGAAAAGTGCTAGTAGCCTACATTACAGTTACATCTGACCGTTTGAAAGTAAGGTATTTACATATTACAACTGTTGTTGCGGGCCCCTTTGAAAGCAGAGTACTTATACATTACAGTTGCAATTGGGGGCCCTTTTGAAAGCGTAGGGCTTACACATTACAGTTGCTATTGCGGTCCCTTTGAAAGCACAGTTGGGCACCCTTGTAAAGCAGAGTACCTGCACATTACAGTTGTTGTTGAGGGCCCCTTAAAAGCAGAGTAGCCTACTTACACATTGCAGTTGCTCTTGGGGGCTCCTTTGAAGGCAGACTACTTAATTATGATGTGGTTCAGAAAATATTATATAAGCAGATAATAATTTTTTTACCAAAAATTAGGAATATTTATGTGCAAAACACCTTGAGGGGGCCCTGAAAAGGGGGGTCCGAGGCAAGTGCTTCGCTTGCCTTCCCTTAAACACACCACTGTATATAACCCTGACAATGATCTTATATGAGAATATGAAACCAATTTAACACGTTCTGTTTCATCTAATATGCGTACTTTCTCACCTGATGTATGCATGTAAACACTTACATAAAATTATCATTATATTATTGAACACATTAAAGTTGCTGATGAACTTATCATTTCAAAAGACACAGATTTAACATGACTTTTCATAATCAAACCTAAACACACACAGGTTGACTAAAAAAACGATCTGGGTTGAAAAAAAATCCTCAGTGGGAGCCCTGGTCACATGCAGCAAAACACCTACTACTGCAACTTGAAGTGAACATTTGAAGAAGATTTATTGCCGTGTCATTGTTACGCAATGAAGACCAAGAGTACAACAATCTGCTTGCAAGTTTCACAACCAGCCTTTGCATGCAACGGATCGGACATGAGCGAACTGCGCAGTTGTGCTAAGCGTTTTGGAGGCCTCGCAGTCACAACTTTGCCCTGATGGACCTTGCGTTCATTTATCTGGCCCTGCCTATATACCTAGTTGTATAGCCTACGTCCAGAAGTCAGACTTGCACTTGATCAATGTATTTTGTGTAGTTATTGTTGTAAAAAAATGTACTGTGAATAGCCCAGGTAGTCTTTTTGTTTTGTACTGCATAGCAGCAACATACCTTTGCTGCTTACGACCAAAGTTACAGATTTGCACAGCCTGCTGTTCAGACAGCCAGATAATTGCATCATTAGAAGAGTGTTTAGAAGAAGAGTTGCTAACTGCTAAGTTGTCCCAAAACAGAGTAGTGCAGTTAATGGATTATGGATGTTAGCTGTAGCGCCTACTTTAAGCCTTAGTCCAGGGGTGTCAAACTCGTTTCAGTTCTGGGGTCACTTCAGGCATATTTAATGTCAAGCATGCCAGACAAATGAAATCATTGCATAATACCTGGTTATAAGAAATGACAACTTCCAACTGTTTTCATAACTTTAAAGCAAAAATTTTAAGCTTATCTGAAACTGATTATTAGCACATTTAAGGAGCAACCTTTATGAAACTCTGCAACAACATGACGTTTCTCGAGAAAAGTCTGTTCAATTTTATGATATACTAACAAGATTTATCATTAATGACTTTGAAACCAACCGAAACAAAAACACAATGTCTAAAAAATCAACAGAAATTAAATATTTCAGAAAAACCGAACAGGTTTCTGTCAAATTTCCATTTCAAACACCTCTGCTCGTCTGCAGCTAAGCGTAGTAATCCAGACCACCCGAACTGGCACCACATTGTGCAAACAAGTGGAAACTTGAATTTTTCTTCTACCTTGGAAATGCATAAATTTTTACGCAAAACATACAGCTTGTGACAATGTACGAACAGTATGGTTCCATCCAGGGATATCTAGAAACTCTTGGAATCCCTGAGTTTCTAGATACCTCTGGTTCTATCAAACGAAAGACGTTTGCAATGAAACTGCTGACTAACGTTACATTTACTCACTGTTCAAGCGTTCAGTGTCTTGAAATATTTCCACAGTAAATACTCAATGCTGCAGAACTATATTTCAGGGCGCAAAGAAGCAGTTCACATTAAATATGTTAGCGATTTAGGCCTACACCTGAAACTTCGCACCTTTTAGCTTTCACTAGTGTATCAATATCAGGTGTCAAATGCTGTGTAGCAGCCACTTTCAGGATGTCATTTAAGTGGGCATGTGTGAACACCGGCGTTCATCACAGAGAACACTTGTTAACAAAGATATGTCATCCCAAACATGCACAGAACTTTTGTAGCAAGGGGTGTCACTTTGGGGTAGCCTGGAAAAAGATACTGATAGAATGTGTCCAAGCTCACCAAGGCAAACTTGGTCTTCAAATCTGAATTACACTGCAAGTCAATTATTTCAAGTTGCAAGTCAACATGCAGATCAGAGGGGCTTACTGTGAATGGTGAGCAAAAGAGTTGGAAGTCCATCTCAAGTTGGCCAAAAATCTGAAACCGTTGCTTGAACTCCCGCAACAACTCTGCTATCTTTGTATTGATTCAAGTCACTGTTTAGTCCCGTTGCACGTGCACTTTTTAGACAAAGAAAATGAGCAGTGTCATCACCGGAAAGTTGTGTCTCCTACAAGGACTACTTCAACTTGCATGCACATATGGTATGTTGTTGTACTGTGTGAGCAGTCTTTGCAGCCTTGCAACATTATGCTCAGATTATTCAAGTGCTGTGTAACACCCACCATAAAGGCAAGGTTTTGCATCCATTCTGAGGATTGAAATTCTAACACTGGCTTGGCCCTTTTCATAAAGTTTTCAATTTCCTCACGTAAATAAAAAAAATGCTTTAGCACGGCACCTCGGATTAGCCATCTTCAACTTTGCACAGCAAATTTCAATTGGAGTCGTACCTAGAACTCCAAAGGTTTCAAAATCGACACTGCTGGACCTCAATGTATATTTTTTTCCTGGAGTTCTAGTGTTAAACTTTATCAATAGTAGTTCAACTTTTGCATGTTCATACCTGTTTGAAAGATCAAGCCAATGTGAACATGCCAAAGGAAATGTGCAAAAAACAGGGAATTTTCATGTGAGAAAAACAATAAAATATAAGCAATTACGTTAAGGCTTCAAGTGATTGAAATCTAGACACCAGTTTATGAAGTATATAACTGGATGAACTTCTCAAGCAAACAAATAAGTTTTTACTTTACAAAATTATCCCGCGGGCCAGATGCAACCACACAACGGGCTGGTTTTGGCCAGCGGGTCGTATGTTTGACACCCCTGCCTTAGTCTATATTTGTTAACATTTATAAACGATTTCCGATACAAAATGTTATTAATCTAAAAATGTACCATGCACCAGGAGATTAACAAGTCCAGACATCAGCAAGGTTTATGCGGCGTTACTTCGGCTAGTGAAAAGCCCAATGCGCACGCTTTATAAGTGTATTTCACTTAAGCTTATAGTAAAGTTTATCAATTTGCGCTAATGAAAGAAAACCTTCATCGTGGTGCCTATGCTTTGAGTAGCTTCATGTTTGCTGCTTTTGTAATAAAAATGTTGTCATAACGGAACGATAGGCTTGATTCTGATTTCCCGCAAATTTTTTTTACATTTGCATTTCATTACATTCCATTCCTAAATAATTCTTGTCAAGTAAATGACAATGATTTATGACCAAAATCCTTTTGTAAAGCTTGTTCAAAAAATTTTAGTTGGAAACTACGAGCCTATTACTGGTACTTGCGGAAAAGTCTTTATAATTAATTCTCACAATCTGCAAATGCTATTCATGTTGTGAATTAAATATAAATTTTCAGATTGTCTAGCCTCCTTGCACAAACATGAAGGCCCACAATGGAAGACTTTCTGGTGACGGTTCTGTCCACGCCCGCAGACATGAGGGGGAAACATTCGAGGGAAATTACCCCTGAGATTTTTTATGCCCCCAAATTTTGTTGTGCGCAGAAAAATTTGTTTGAAATATGATAAAAACAAAAATATTTCCCCCTTAACAATGCATCTTGGCTCCCCAAACCTTAAAACATGGATACGAGCTTGGTTCTGCCAAAATTATGTCTATAATTAGGATATTTTATTTTTAACCCTTTAACGTCCGCGCGCGCCAATAAATTGGCACGAGGTTTTTTGGTTATAACTCGCCAGCCGCTATAGCTAGAGAGTTGTTCAAACCCTCTACGGATCAGCATTTTCTGATTTAGGGGTTATAATGAGGTTTTTGGGCCATAACTTTGGTTCCAGACGTGCTAGAAGGTCAAGCAAGGTCTTTATCGACGCGGGAGATCATCCAGTTTTCAAAAAATGTTTGAGCCAAAATTTTGGCCCATTGGAGTGGCGTCCAGGGCCTGTCAAAGTTGGTCAAAAAAACAGAAACACTCCCAATTTGCAAGCCTCTCCCAGGTGAACCCCTCACCCAAATCAAAAAATTTTTTTTATAAGAACCAAGAAGACTTGCCGCATCTGTAGAGGGTTTGAACAACTCTCCAGCTATAGCGGCTGGCGAGTTATAACCAAAAAACCTCACACTAATTTATTGGCGCGCGCGGACGTTAAAGGGTTAAGGCCATTCGGCCTCAAGATGTAGCATAACTTCGAAAACTTTTTTTTACAAATAATCATTAGGTGGTCCTTGTAAGCATTTGGGTGGGCAGAGTTGGGCTGCTACGACATTGCTCATGGGCATCCGAGAACACAATGATAATGATTTTTCCAATTGTGATTCTTTTTGGCTCAACTTTTGATGTAATTCTTCACAATAGTACTCACTTTTGAATCTGGAAAAGCTTTGTCAGTTTTTCCTTACATAAGAAACATGCCATATTACAAATGATCATTTTCTTGAAATCTTCTAGAGTATCCCTTCCATCAGCAAAATTTTGAAGTATTAAAATTTTTTTAAAAATGGTAAACTTTGCGTCCAAAAATAGTTAACGCCTCACACAATGTCTTTGTTCCAGTTTTCTGATTGTCAACTACAATCGCCATCATAATTTGAGTGCTGTATCGTTGCAAGCAGTAATGAACAATGCTTTACTCATTTACACATGTTTTCTATTCCTATCTCTACATACAAATTTAAAGCTACAAAAATGTTTTGTCATTTTTAACACAAACAGTACTTGCAGCATGACGCTTTTTATTTTTGAGCAGCTGCATTATTAAATGCTAAAACATGAAATGAAACTTTTACATTACTAACTATGGTAACAAGTAGTAGTACAAAAAAGACCTTATTACACTCTTTTGTAGTCATCCAGTATCAACCAAATATATTGCTTTTTTTTCAAAATTAGCCACCACTGAAAAAGCATCGACTCTCCACTCCATCGTAATTATGTGGCTCATCAAATCAAATAATTTTAAGCTTTGTCCAAACATCTACCTGCTTTAATAGTTTTTAAGCAAACTACCTTTTGTTAAAACACTTCTAAGTATACTTAGCATCTTACTGTTATATGCGCAAACAACAGTCATGACAAATTTTCTGCAGCAGTAATAAATGAATTATTTAACTTAAAATAATGGTTAATTTTATTTACCTTTGTAAGACATAATTATGAAACAACCATTTGGCATACTATCGTGTTCACCCAACATTTGCTCACAGAAAAACTAAAGCAAAAACCGGGTGTCATGATTCCATTATGCAAAGAATGCTCATGAGACAAACTTAACAGCACACAGGGTTCCTGTACTATTTTGATTACAAATTTCCAGACTTTTCCCAGACATAACTTTTCTGAATGACAAACCCAGGTCAAATACGAGCAATATAAGCTAACATGATGAAAGTAAATTATCAATCTTATCAAAGATCAGAATATTATCAGAAATGCATGTCAAAAGATCAAACCTGTAAAATTATTTCATTTTTCCATACTAACAGACCATACATTTTTTTCTGGACTTTTCCAGGTTGGAAAGTGACCAAAATTTTTCTATACTTTTCCAGACTCCGTAGGAACCCTGAGTGCCACATGCCCACAGTCTGAGTTAAATCAGTTCTTAACAAGGTGCCTGTGACGCTTTCTTGTCAAAAGCAATACGTTGCCACTTTGGAAATGATAAGATGAAAATATTTTATTTTTAGCAGTTGTTAATGACGTTCCTTAAATTACATGCAATTAAGTTTGTAACCCACGTAAAAATGCCATGACTTGGAACGCATTTTCATGTAATTACGTTTTTTTTTAATTGGTACTCAACAAGTGTAAGCCAAAGATTTTACTAATGCATCAACCAAGTTCTGCAGGATTAACTTAAGCAAATGTCTTTAATGTTAACACCAAATTCACTAAGGTCAACTGTGAACAGTAAAATAACTTAAAATAATTCTTACATCAAACAGCAACCAATATTTTATGCCAAATAATAAGAGAGAAAACTTGTTAATTTGGGTATGTTTGGTAGTTTCTGATTGCAGTAAGTTCTGGACCAAACATGGTGAATGAAGTCCACAAAAGTGCTTTAACATACTGCTTGAATCCTTTATTTTCTAACAAAGAATAGGATTCAATGCTTGGTAATATGGAAAGAGAGCATATTAGTTATTGGCTCAACCAGAAATATTACATTATGCAATATGACAACTATGCATGCTTCTGCCAGTTTAATATAAACTCAAATCGTTTTAACCAATACAACTACTCAAACATCCATCATTTTAAGCATCATCTTCCAAATTTATAGTGTCCCCAAACTTTGCATACAGTTGCACTTTCAAATCCTTTAGCAAAGTTCTAATATCATCAACTTTCCCTTCCAAATCAGAAATTTCTTCTTGCAAATTTAATTTGAAATCCTCCAGCAATTCTTGTGTATTGTCTAAAGAATGTTGTACAAAGACTTCACCAATTTTGTATCCAATTGATTTTGTATCATCCTCATCAAGGAGAATCAAATCATCACCAGCATCTTCAACATTCTGTAACTTCTTTCTGGCATTTTCAATTTCATTTTTTAGTTCATTCAATCTAGAATTTTTTCTAGCAAACAGGTTTATTTTCTTCTGATCTTCCAAGGTCACTTGCACTTCATTATCTTCTTTCATTGCCATACCTTGGGACAAAGGTTTCGAAGCCATGATACAAAACAGGTACAGCAAATCAGCTACCAATACAGCAGTGTGCACTTGTATCTGTACTTTAAAAGAAGTATGCGTATAGCAGACAGACTATTGCATTATGCTTAGCTTACATTATTTTATCATGTACCTTTTGGCAGCTTAACCTATCTGAGGCAACATGGAAAATAACTAGGTTGAAAATCAACACCTATAACTAGGTAAACAATTAGATATTGACTTTAACTGTAGAGTTTGACAAACCTATCTCTGAGAGATGAACGGATTTATGTTTTTCAAATCCAAGCTGCATGTAATCCAACTCAAAGATTCATAAACAAAAAGAAATATAGGAACAATTCAAGTTGACTTATGCTCTAACTTTGGCTTTATTACAACACCATAATAGTTGACATTTTAAAGACTTCCAGTGGATCTGCATAAGGAGCAATGCTCAGTTATTCCCAATAAGACATATGACTACCAGGTTTAATAAAAAACGAACTGTACTAAATGTTACTAGGTAGTAGATATTACTGTACGTAAAACAATTGATACATAAAAGAGTAGACTCGTATCACTGGCCACAGACCAGAGGTGGTCGGAATCACTTTTTTTGTCTCCTGCCCCTGTAATGAAAACAATGGTTCCAGCTGCTGTGCTGAAGCTCATTCAATTAGAAATATAAGACTCTGAAAACTTGAAATAGAATCACATGTTGTTCTCACCTAAACTAAGTTTCCTTTGATTCTTTCACCAGAGTGTCCTACTTTAGGCATGATCACAACAAATCAACTTCTGCTATCAATGCACGCATTAACCTGCATAAGCACTGTTGGCTACATTAAAAACTTTTCATAGCACATTATTCACACTATTAAATTACCTTTCTTATATTGTAAACTAGCAAGATAATAATGGCAGGTTTAAGAATACCCTAAGTAAATTGATTTCTGCTGGCTTGGCTTAAAATGCACTGTAGTTGTTTCATCTTAAAGATACATATAATGCTGTTGTCTTGTACATTTAACTAAATGTAACAAATACAATAACTTACATCAAATTAAGAACAGGCAAACCATTTGTCCTATTTCAGCCAGGACAGTCCTGGTTTCAAGGCTTTGTCCTGACATCCCAGTCAGTCAACCAGAAAGGCCCGGTTAGGCATTCAGCCAGCCATCATGAATTACATGTGGTCTGACAACAGAAGCAGAAAGCTGGAGAAGAATGTGCAAGCCCTTATCACCTGTAAATTAATATTGACTTTTCCTAAACTATGATTTTTACAAGAAAATAAAATATAACAAAGACTTCTTGAAGAAAGTATTGTCAACAGAAAAGTATGATTAGGCGAATGTGTAAATTTACAAATGCTTGAACATTGTTTTGTTTCTTGATGAAATGCATTATTTTTATCTTTCTTGGTGTCTGCACTGTAGGAATTCAAATCAGCTTCATATTTCAAGTGAGATATGAACCACATTTATCTCATAACTCTTTTTTCTGAAGAGTCCTGGTTTTCAATCACAAAAATCTGGCAGCATTTACTACCACAGGCTGCATGAAATGTGCATTATTGTTGGCAGGCCTCAAAATAAATTGAATTATCCTAAAACTCCATCTTTAACTATGAGGAAGAGTGACTTTTCTTGATTTCCTANCTAAGAACCTGCTTATTATGGAGCTTTGTTTTGACACNATGTTGTACTCTAACTTGGAATAACGAGAATTTTGATACGGGCCATATCAAATGTTCGCACAGGCCGCATTTGNCCCGCAGGTTCCTCATCCCTGCTTTAGGGTTGGGGTTTAAAATTAGGATTTGGAAGTGGCTATAGATAGGTCTACCGGCAATGACACACAGTTTGAATAAAACACTGAGTTTGTCACTCTAACAGTATCGTCATGGTAGATGAGCGGATGCATCTACATCTACTGTGCGAACGAATGGTTTCCAGTTCAGCTCTTACCATGGCGCCTTTTGTTTTGGTAACAGTGGTTGCACTCTTCATAGGACCATTTTTTCTTTACTTTTTGGAAGTGGGTATGGATACGCCTTGCATGATGCGGTTAGAATAAAACACTGAGTTTGTCATTCTAGCGGCACTGACATAATAACGGAGCGGACGCGTTTAGGTCCACTGTGCCAGTAGTTTTCGGCTCGGCTCTCACCTTGACGACTTTTATTTTGGTAGTAGTGGTTGCACGTTTCAATTCATGGGACCAATTTTTCTTTACTTTTCAAAGGTAGTGGCTACGGATAAGCCTTGCAGACACAGTTCAAATAAAACGTTGAGTTTGTCACCCAAGCAGCACCAACGTCATAGCATAGCGGATATGTTTAAGGTCTGCTGTGCAAAAGGTTTTTGGTTCGGCTCTCATCTTGATGACTTTCATTTTGGAAATAGTGGTTGCACATTTTAATTCATGGGACCACTTTTTCTTCACTTTTTTCAAAACATTCCATACATTAGGTTTAGGGCTATGGTTATATTTACCTTTTACGTTTCTACTAAGCCTAACTGCACTCTCCTCATGCGTTATCGTTACTGTCACATTACCGGTGGCATATTTCATATGGTTTCAAATATCAAGATCCACAGGTGTACCTGTAGCCATTGCCTTTTCAAAAGTTTTCTAACTTTAGGTTTAGGGTTGGCGTTAGGGCTACAGTACAGTTAGGTTTAGGGTTTACCTTTAGTAGGTTTCTACCAAGCCTAACTGCATTCTCCTCGTGTGTTACTGTCACATTACAGGTGGCATAATTTTATATGGTTTCAAATATCAAGATCCACAGGCGTACCTGTAGCCACCACTGCCTTACTTTTTCAAAACTTTTGCAAACTTTTGTGTTCAGATTTACAGTATAAGGTTTAGGGTTTAAGGGTCAAGTTTAGGGTTTAGATTTATTAGGGATAAAGTTTAAGGGTTTAATATGTTTCTACCAAATGCAGTGCAGTCTACTACATACTTGTCATGTTTTTGTGTCATGTTATAAGCAACGGACAAGAAATAAGTCTTCAAAAATCAAGATCCACTGGTGGACCTATAGCGAAGCTGCCTAGGATTTAGCCAGCAGTTCACAGAACGCAGGCTACTGGAAACTGCTAACAGCTTGCCTATCAAACTGAGTCATTACAGACATCACGGCCAACTAAGCTGTTCATGCGACACATTCTGAACTTGTTATGTGACCACTACAACCAATTGTGTTCAGCTAAAGGCAAAATACTGGTCCAGCAGTGCTTTTGCCTCATGAAGCAAATTTCAGTGTGTAGTAAAACATTTCCTATCTAATTCTTCTGTAATCCAACTAAGGATTCAAGAACAGAAAAGTAACTTGGAAACTATTTCAATTTATGCTCTACCTTTGGCTCACAACATCATAATAACTCATAACTGACAATTCAAAGACTTCAAGGCAGGCCAACAAACTATTCATGAGGGAGGAAACTAGGCAATTCTATTTCTACTCCTCAAAATTTTCAGAAACATGTGTTGTTGTTAGGTCCAAGTAGTTACAGTCATTTACCTTACGAAAANAGACCAACAACAGGCTACAATGATTTTTTCCCCCACTGAGAATATCAGCTGATTGCTCCCAGTGTCAAGCGAAATTTCTGACCTGTTATTGATTTTCAGTTATTTTGCTTTTCAGAATGAAGAAATAGAGTCTGGCACTTTTTAATGTGTGTTGTGTAACTACGTTAAAACATTTTCGCTAGATGCCAGGTACCCACAACAAGCTATAGCACGGGAATAACTTTAGCCATTGAAATTTTTCGGACTTAGTCGTTGACCTCAATTATTTTTCTTTTTGTAACTTACCCGAGCTCATCAATCTCAGTAATAGAACTGAGCGTGACAGATTTTAAACTTGAAAGCAGTGTTGCGCAGTCAGAGGCAGTGTTGCCACTAGGGTCAGTCGCGTTAACATCAGATTGTCGCCTTTTTCAGATAACATCAGATTTTTACATTGCAGTATAATACAAGCTAAATGCAGGGGCAGATGCAGCCAGTAAGGTTAGGAAGGGACGATTTCAGTAACATTAGGTGTCAAGTCTCAATACGGGTTTATTACTGTAAGAGAGATGAAGACAACTTCACAAAACTGCTTTGACAAAGCAATAGATGGCAAAATGACCTTATATCGCAAATTCTGTTTTTCCAATTGCATAAAATCATGGTGAATAAAGTTACTTTCGAAGGTTTTAGAGGGGCGATCGCCCCAATCGCTCCCCCTGGATCCGCCCTTGGCTGAATGCTTGTATTGACAATACCCAACATGTGCGATAACCCACATTGAATACGAAACAGAGAGAAGTATTGTCTTTTAATGGAAAGTCAGTTATTTATGCGTAACACATATGTTATTCCTATTCCCAACGCTATGAAGAGAGCTTATTCAGTTTAGAACAATTACCAGTCACACATGAGCTGAGGGTGAGAAATTGATTAAAGACACTTAAAAATTATGTTTGTAATTAATTTTCATGCTGAAAAACAACAGCCCAGTCAGCATCAGATTTATTGCCAAAATATTAGACATCAGAAATTTGTCTGAAAACATCAGATCTGATGTCGGAGGTATGAAATTTCCGACTCTGACTTAAGAAAAGGGACTGGATTAGAGGTGTTTGGACTCTGATTTTTTGAGTCCGGTTCCAATCCGGTATTGCAAATTGTGAATCCTAATCCAATCCAGATCCGGTATCAACTAGATTCAAGCAATCCGACTCCTGTTTGAGTCCGAATAAATATAAGTCAAACAAACAACCAGTAACGTAAAAACAAAATCCAACCCGGATCCGGCTGCAGGAAAGATAACTTTACTCCTGATCCTGTTGAAAGCAGCCGGAGTCCGGATCCAAAAAATCTAAAATCCAGTCCATGCACAACTCTGGACTGAATCAATCAAAGTCATATCAGTTTTGTGACTTGGATGACATAAAATACAAAAAAACAAATGAGCAGACTTGTATCAGTGGTCATAGACCAGTGGTTCTTAACTTGGGTTCGATCGAACCCATAGCCTAGGGTTCGACGGAACAATTTCAGGGGTTCAATGAAGGTCAACTGAAACATGACTAAAAGCGTGGTTATATCACAACAAGCTAATTCACTTCAGTAACCCATTTTACTTTCTGTTATATTGGGCAAAAATGGGGTGCGACAAAAGCTTGGAAAGCTACCTAAGGTTTTGGTGTGTTCGTAAAGGTTGAGAACCAGCAGGGTTGCCAACCTGTCTTCACTAAAAAAAGCCAGACCTTGTCCCAAAAAGCCAGATGGCAGTCTTAAGGCATATATACATGGAACATGCATAATCAAGCACGAAGTAGACACTGAAACTCGTCAGAAACATCGATATTACAATTCCAATCTCTAGGAAAACATTTTCTTTCCCCGTAATACACTGCATGCATTTGTTTCTTGACAATAACATCGATGATTTTTTAGGGCAACAGTAAAATCTTTGCAATATTTTGTGGTCCCTGCATGGTCATGAGGCATGTAACCAGGGGGGCGCAGGGGTAGAAGCCTCTCTGAAACAATACAATACAAATTGCCCCCCTGGAAAATTGTGTTGGACATAGTTTAAAAATATTGGGCAATTGTAATAGTTGATAAAATTTGGACCCCTCTCAGCAAACTCTTCTACCCCCTGGTGTCCCAAGCTGGTTACGGGCCTGATGGTCATAGACTCTCGTCAGTAAAGATTTGCGCAAGGCTACCTTACGTTAAATGCGTGAAATCGGCATCCATTTCATGATCTACCGGCCCGGGCGCCAACGCCCCATCTCACCTCAGTATGCCCCAGTGTTGCACCGTGGACTCTTCGCAAAAATCCCATCTCTGCCGCTTGTACCTGAGAGCTGAGATAATATTCTTTTGGTCATTACCCAAGATTCATGACCGTAGGTAGGAATGGGAACAAAGACTGATTTGAAAACTGACAGTTTTGCGGTCTATGAAAACTCTTGTTTTGTGGCCATGGAGTTTTGTGTGTGGCATTTCGATTTGCATTTTTGGAAAATTCCGCGAGAGCTCTGGTTAATTCAGTAGGAAGTGTCCAAGGCACGCCCAAGTTTACAATTAAGAAACTTAGACCCGCCTGGTATAGCTCGACTTCACGCTCAGTTTCACTGTCAGACAAATTTGTATTCACTCATGGGTTTATTAATATAACGTTAAGCATTGCGTTGTCAATCTCAATTTAAAACGACAGGGGTTTATATCAATAACATAGATTACAGCACGTAACAAAAGTTACTGCGAACATCAGGGGTTAACACGAGTTCAGTTTCTTTCATGAGGGAAGAGAGTAAACCATACTGGCATAAATTCAATAGGTCTCAGTCTAACAGAGTGCCGGTAGACTGGTTAATAAGTTTCCAGTAGGAAACTTCTTCTTAACCAGTGGGTTAAGGTTCCTAGTAGGCAGTGGCCTCAAGTCCTGCAGTAGCTGGACTTGTCGTTAGCACGAGCAGTGGCTCAATACTGATTCAAGTGAGATTTTCTGGGGCTGAGGAAAACACAATGCGTCGCGCTATGCCACGTGACCACGTATCGTACGGTGCGTGGTCCATGAGCGACACTAGTGGTCACGCTATCGACGCGTGATCACGTCAAATCCGAAATCAAGGTTACGATTCAGCGAGTGTCGTTTTTATCCATTTAGATCGGGTATATTATTAATAATTTCGTATGGGATGTTATTGCAAAATGATTTCTATAATGTTGTGGGTTACTCTCTTCCTGGGTGTGACGTACAATATATGTGGAGTATAAGTATACAATAGTTCAAATAAATACACAATACAATGTCTTTATAAAACAAATGTCGTTGGTTGTTAAGTTGTTCCCACTTTGTTCTCCTGGAATTCAATCCATTCGGTGATGTGACTTTTAACATTGACATTCTAATGCTTCTTCTTTGTCTCTGCTATTTAATGGGATTAGCGCCAAACTTCCAAGTTGTTTTCTGAACTTGCGTTTGAGGTCTTCCTTTATTTGTATTTCAGAGTCACAGGACGTTTCATGCTGAGGATGCAACGCGAACTCAACATGTGGCCACAGAGTGATAAAGCTCAAGCAGAACTGCGTTAGCTTTACCTCAGTCTGTGTATCAATCTCCTCGGTCCACCTTCTATCACTCGCAAATACCACCCCAAGGTACTTCTCCTTCTGCTGCAGTGTGTTGTCGCTCACTTGCAACAGCACTGCCTTGGGTTTGTTTAGTGTTGATTTTCATTCCGGCTCTGTCGCATGCAGCAAAAAATTGATCAAGTGTATGTTGAAGGCCCTGTTGAAAAGATGCTAGCAGTACCAAATCGTCTGAAAAAAGTAACGGTTGATCCTTCAGCTCCCAACTGTGACACCTTCATCGACTCGGCTGTGACTATCTGTCGCAGGGGTTCGTAACCGGGGGTCGGGCCCTCATGGGGATGTCAACAAATTTTCAGAGGGACGAGCTCTTGCGTGCCCTACAGCACAGAAAATTTGAATATTAAATTTACCAACGAATACATTTGCTTTTACAACTTATTTTGAAGTCAAGGGGATTGAAACAAAGGACAATTACTTAGGGAGGAAAGGTAGAAAAAAGGTTAAGAACCATTGAGCTACAGACTATGAAGAGGAGTGGTGACAGCACACACCCTTGTCGGAGTTCAACACCAATAATGAACGGTCGTAATTTAATTCTCCTGACACGGACGCAAACTTTTGAGCAGGAATGCAATGACTTGATGGACAGAAACAGGCGGCCGTCAACGCCGTACTCCCGCAACACTCCCAAAGCTTTTCACGAGGAACCCGCCGTATGCTTTCTCGAGGTCGGAAGAGCATATGTAGGCGTCATTTGCATACTCCCAAGATTTCAGAACACTTTGTTGGAGAGTGAAAATTTGGTTTGTAGCGCCACGGCCGGGATGCAAACCGCACTGGGTATAGTTCAGCTTTGGTTCAATTGTTTTGCGGCATCTTTTTTCAAGGCACTTGTTGCCATCAATGTTAATTTTTTTAAAATTCCCCAACAGCATCACGGGCCGCACAAAACGCCCTCGCAAGCTGCATGTTTGAGACCCATGATCTAGATTCTAGAATATTAGCCTGCTCTGTGCATGCGCACCAGAGGTGAACGGATATTGATTTTTCAACTCCTGATCCATATCCGAAAAAATTTTGGCACATCCGTATCCAATCCTTATCCAAAAATTTCTGAAATTTAGTATCCGATATCCAGCCGTATCCGACTGCGACACTGGCTAAATATGAAACAAACATGCAGTGGGTCCACCAATGGACCTTTATTTTTGAAAACTTATTCATCCATCGCCTGTAAGATGACACTAATCCATTACAAGTGTGCAGTAGACTGTACTATGCTTGGTAAAAACGTAGTAACCTAACCATTTGAACCTAAACCCTAAGGAAGTGACTACGGGTATGCCTGACCTGACACAATCAAACAGAAGGGTCATTTTGTTGTCCAAACCGCATGGGTCTCGTGGTGTAGCAGTTATGCATTACTGCTGCTATGCCATTGGTTTTCAGTTCGACTCTCATCTTGCCGACTTCCGTTATTTTCCTTTTTTCAGGCTTACACGTTACCTTTACTGGTTAGGATAAGGATTAGGGTTAGGTTACGGCTACAGTTAGGGTAAGGTTAGGGTTAATCTTTTACGTTTACTTCGTTTCTACCAAGCCTACTGCACTCTCGTGGTGCATTACTGTTACGTCACAGGTGGTGTATTAATAAGTTTTCAAATTTGAAGATCCACAGACGTATCTATAGCCACTGCCAAACCGTAAATCTAAGCCGTAAACCTAACCCCTAAACCTAACACTTGAACCTAAGCCTCAAATCTGAGCACAAAAGTTTGGAAACTTTTGAAAAAATAAATAAAAATGGTACCATGAAAAGTACAACCACTACCAATAAGCAAGGAATCGATCAGTAAATTTTTAATAGGAAATCGATTTCACGTAAAATTACGCATCCTCAGTCCTGAATATTGCAAGCAAAGCTTACGGGTGAAAAGTTGATAGGCTGAAGTAACGGCAGAGAAAAAACAAACTCAAGACTACAGTCAAAATTTCGCAACACAAGCTCATAAATCATAACATCTTAACAAACTGACTGACGTCAAGAATACTAGTGGCGACAAAAAAAACTGAGACTCATGACATAAGTATTTACTCAAAAATGAAAAAGACGTTTACTCAAATAAATAAATGACTGAAACATCTAGCTAGTTGGTGCTAATGGCTGAGACATTTTTCAGAGCACTTTCAATCGGAAAAACAAAAAAATAGTGTGTATTTTGCCACCAGAGGCATAGCCCTGCTGTGGTCATTTTTTCCATTTGAACTGTAGTGCATCTGTCTTTGTCCACGTATAACACTGAGTTGCTGGCACTAGCATTGGGTACAATGAACCTGGTCGAGTGGGAATTCCTGCTGTTCGAGTGGTCGTTGTTTGGGCTCTCAGCATTGTTTTTTCGGCTCGGCTAATAGAGACGATTCTTTTTATGCACAAATTTTTGATGTAAGCTGCAGTACTTTTTATTAAGTTTTGAAAATCAGACACAGGTTTGCCATTTGGGTTAGGTGTTTTAGGTTATATGGGAAAGACCATCCGCTAATGCAAGGATATAGTCCTTGTAGTTGTAATGTGATCAATTCAACCAATCTGGTTCAGCCAATTGCAAAAAAGCGCCAGCATTCAATCAATTGGTAAAACAAAGAAAATAGATTTTGTAACTCTGATCACAGTATGAAATATAATAAAAGTATGTAGCTTGCAAAAACTGCACACTCAAACTGTCTTTTAGCAAAGGTTGACTGTATAAAACTTTAGGTAGAATGTTCAAAATTCTAACCAAAAAAATGTAGCTTTAAACGCTGAAATCGACCGATTGATCGCCGAGTGTCACTTGGTCGACCGCATCTGATTTTGCATTGGATTGACAAGATGCGCAAAAAGAACATTTTTAAACAATATTCCAGAAAGTACATAAAAATTATCCATCAGTTGGTTGGTCACGTATATTCTTTGGTGCCAATTGCAGTGGCTGACCATAGGCTAGCTTGGCAGATTATTGCGTGGCAATCATGATTTCGGCGTAACAGACAGTTTGCCTTCTGTCTGTGCATCAAAGGCCATGGTGCACTGTATTTGCACGTGTGATACTCAACTTTGGCATGTGATGTTGTATTTGTGACTTTATAACCAACCGGTCGATCGCGAGTTATCAAGAAATTTTCTAGTTGATCCCAATCGAAGACAAGTTGGCCACCCATAAAACAAAGTATATTAGCCTGCACAGCACACGCATATGCCATTCAGCACAACAAACAAAACAGCATACCAAGCAATATAAGAGCAGCTTACTACTTCCACTTGGCCGGAAAAAATTAACGATAAAGTAACACATATTACCATTGATTGTGATGAGTGCAGCACTTATAAATAACATAGAAAAGAAAACACTACCACCAGTGTTGCCGCTGGGCTTAGTCTCGTTAACATCAGATTGTTGCCTTTTTCAACATCACATTTATACGTTGCAGTTTCACTGACGCTAAATGCCTCTATTATCACTACCTGTTACCCAGGGGCGGAGCTAGGGGGGTGCCAGGGGGGGCCACTGCCTCCCCCCCAGTGGCCCCCCAAAATTTTGCAGGTCTCTTTCTGAAAGTCCTGTACAGACCATTGACAGCTCCCCTTGTTGCAAAACTGGCCCCTCCAGTGGCCCCCCCAAATGAAAATGTCTGGCTCCGCCCC
>JGI24021J15306_10002003_pt1 | contig 21195 bp, 8 predicted proteins | sample Ectturendosymbi1_FD_15306 | JGI IMG/M metagenome (IMG submission 15306)
CTCGATCGATGTATTCCAGAAGTGGTTGGTGAGGTTCTGAGTTTACATTTTATCCAAGAGCGCCTAACCCCGTGACCAGGATGCAGTTTTACCTTGAGCCGCTGATCAGCAAACTCGTGCGTGAGTAGATTATACGGTGCAAAGCCACCATAACCTGTTCCGAATTTCTCTGAAGGTTATGTTGTTTGCAAGATCCACAACTTGAATTAAAACAACGAATTTAAAAGTAGGTCACTGAGTCAAGTAAATCTGCTGCGAATAAAAATCTTTCATTCAAACACGGTAAAACTGTTTTGGCGATTTCAATTCAAGGGCCCAAGCCTTGTTGGGATAGAGATTTAGTGAAAACATCTAACACAGCCAAGGAATTTATACGAATGAACCAGCAAACTTCGGGCAAAAGAAACGACTTTTGTAGCTTCACACTATTTCACAAAGTCGCTGTAACAAAAACTAACCTATTGTTCAAGGTCTCGTCCCTAACAGAGTAGTGATAACTGATACAAACATTACAAAATCATTTTTAGTTTCATAAAAGTTAGGTTCAAAACTTGAGTAACAGGCATTCGAAGGTCTTTATGTACACGGTACAACTGGTGCTTGGTCACGTAAATCAAGCTGTAAAGACTTTGCGCACATTTCTTTAGGAACACCTTAACATTTTGCGCACATTTGTAAAGAAAGTTCAAGATGTTTCAATCCAAATGTTTAACGCTGTGGAGGCAAAAGCAATGAAAAACGGTTGATTTAAATACAAAGATTGACGTCAAGATTAATAAGATCGAATAGTTACCATGCGCACTTATAGGGCTCAATACTTTTGTATTTGGAGGATTTTTCAATCTTTGTAAAAGGCGTGAAACGAAGATTTTGCTTTAATAAATAAAAAAAATCTCGGTCGTAGTTTATTTTTTGGCAAAATGAAATTCAGAATAAAGTTCGTTTTACCACTTTCTAAATTGTTAAGAATTTCAAAACCTTGCTATCAAGACCACGAAATCTAGCGGTAATTGCGTCTTTAATCTGATTTGCTGGTTTTTAAGCTGCTGACCGCGGTTTCTGTATCCCGTCAAAGTTTGAGATAGTGACAAGAGCGACATAATTTTTTGTTTCGAATAAAAATTCTGCAACTCGACTATCACCAGTCAAGTAGGACACCAATTCTTTTTAATATTAGAGATGGCAAATAAGTCGTTTTTTTCGAGGTATTTGCATAAAAATTTTGTTTGACCTATAAAATATTTGAAAAATTTCTGTTTGTGCAGTCTATGCCAGTCTATGGTGGGCAAGCTGTGGCTCGCCGACATGTTTTGTGTGTGGAGATTCGTTGTTTCATCTGGCTCAGCAGACAAGCAGAAACATTGCAAAAAGCCATCATGCAAACAAGTAACCAATAGTCAGTGGAAATTAGAATAAATCAAAACACAATGGCAAAATAACTGATCAATGTAAAAGGTTGTCAGACGATGGAGATCACCTAGTCAACCAACCCGTTTGAAACTTGGTGCGAACTAGCTTAAAAGTAAAAAAAAAATTGTCATTGCAGTGTGACCACTTCAAATAATTAAACCCGAACGATATTTCGGCAGATGGAAAGGCTTCGATAAGCGCAGTCTTTATGAATGTAGCTTTATAGATACCTAAGTGCGCATCAAAGCGTGTTGTTATTAACAGGGAGTTTACACGAATTTGTAAGGTTAATTAGCAGGGAGTCTACGCGATTTGATTACAAAGACGGTGAACTTAAAGCTCAAGTTAGTCTACTTAAATACACCGCAACACAAAAAAGATGACATCAACTACCAGAAAGAAACGAAAATATGGAGATGAAAACAGAGGTTTTAATCCAGGTTGGGAAGACGCCTATGCTTTTATTAGTCTAGAAATTAAACCTTGTTATCTAATCTGCCATAAACCACTAAACATAGGAGTAATTTGTGAAAACAAAGGTAGTTATGTGAAACCGAAACGTCACGATGAAACGAATCCTCGCAACTTTTCAAGCAATTATCCACGTAAATCAGAAGAAAGAGCCAGTTAACTGAGTTGAAACCTGCGCTGAAAGGTCAGCAGAAGTTTATGAAAGCGTTCAGCATGGAACTTGATACAATGATTGAAGCATCTTTTGTTTTGCGTTCGAATATTGCCCATGCTAAACACCCATACTCTGATTGTGAATTTGTGAAAAAGAATATAGCTGATGTTGTGGCATTGTTGGAAACCAACAACGAAAAGCTTAAGCCACTAATAGAAAATATGCTATGTTGACGCCGAACTACACAAAGGTGCATATTCCAGATCAGTGCAGATATTGAAGCTGCTATGCAAAATTGATTTAAAATTTCCCTTGTATTTATTTTGAAACTTGATAAATCAAATGATATTGAAGATAATCCGGAAGTTGCAGTATTTGTTCGATATATTTCAATTGATATGACTGTTAATGAGCAATTGTAGGACTTGGTGACATTGAGAGAAATAACTTGTGGAATTGATAATAAGATGCACTCGACGAAGCTCTAACAAATGCCCATGCGCCACTTAATAAACTCGTCAGTGTTGCAATCGATGGTGCATCAGTAACGGTGGGTAAAGGTAACGAATTAATTCGCCTTGTAAAATCTGATCTTAAATACCCAGCGTTCTTTCTTTCACATTACATTATCCATCGTGAACACCGTTTTTTATAGTATGATGGTTTTACCGTTGTAGGTGATATTAGACTGCAATGTCGCAGATAATAGTCCAATATGAAAGTCATTCAAAAATAAAACACAAACATAACAGCAAAGACAAGAAACCTAAGTCACCCGTGGGGCAACCGAAACCAGATATCACATGATAAGGAACATCTCACACTCATTCTTGCCATACATTTTGTTGCAGTTGTGCATCAAAAAGTACTTTACAAACTAAAAAGCAACATTAAAGTTTCCTTGTAGAACTCAGTTGCTTGAGTTGTTTCAAGCTATCTTCTCTCTCTGTATATTGTAGAAGCTCCCAGACTTCATGTTCTTCAAGTGCACTGCTTGGTGGACGAGGCTCTTTTCTTCTGAAAAGGTTTTTCGCTTTAGCATATAAACCCTTGCTAAATTTGGGGTTGAAGTTTTTGAGCTCAGTGTATGACCTGTAGTACAGGCAAGACGTAGTTCGGATGTGTCTTGATTGCTGCACGAAACGTTTGGTTTCACTCACGAATCTTATCAGTGCCGCAGTCATAGTGCAGTATTTGGGAGCACAGAGTAGTCAGCTGTCGTCTTTAATATTGAACTGCATGTTTGGCTTGGTTGTTTCCTGCATCAATTCATGCAGCTGCAAAATTTGAACTTCTAAAAATTCGTTCGAAGTTTTTTCTGGAAGCGTTTTACCAAGGCCTGCAATTCCAGCACTATGATTTTCTAGATTATTTGCATATTCTTTCCACTGTGACAAATTTTCAGGCACGAATTCTGGAGAGCAATTTTTATGTAGCCTAAATTCACTTTTCACATACAAATCACCAAATGTTTTCAAATCTACAGGCAAGTTTTCGTGCAACCGCAGAATTTTCTTGTATAAACTTCTTACAAAACTAACATGCTTAGCAGACATTTCATCCTTATTCAAATACATTATCCATTGTGAACATCTTGTAGCCAAAACTTAAAATATGAAGATATGATGAAAAGTGTCCTCACAATCAGAGACTAGCAAATCAAGCTAAAACCTAATATTGCGTTTTCTGTGTTTCAATTACTGTAGGATATTTCATTTAAAACTTGCGTTGTTTACCGTTATTTGCATTGACATCACAAAGTGATTTTGCGCCTCGCCGGTGTTTATAGCTTTCTACGAAGGACTTTTCTATTGAGCAAGTTTGCCCACCCATAGCCTGTGCTACGGCCAAAAGAATTTATGTGATTCATTAATGTGCCAACTTTTCGTCAGTGACAACAAAACACGTATGATGTAAAGCGAGGTTAGAGCTCATCACCACTTAGAAAGCTGCAAGCCCATAGACACCGGGTGGCATTCGGTGGCAGTGCCCCCAATTTTTTGTGCCTCCCAAATTTTGTTGTGCCCAGAAAAATTTGTTTTAAACATATAATAAGAACAAAAATCTTGCTCCTTAAAATGTATTTTGCCCCCATCCCAACCCCTAAAACCTGGCCACGCGCCTGGGAACCTGTTCATAATAGCTAAGGTTTTTTTGAAGAAAATATTAGGTACCCGGTATGGACTTGTAGGGACCCGATTTCTCTGATTCTAGGAACCCGATTTTCTCTGATTCTAGGGACCCGATTTTCATTTCTAGGGTCCCGAATCGAGTCCCTCTAAAACACCTTAAAAAACCTACAATAGCTGTAAGATATTCACCGGGATAACAAGCCAGTATCAGGTCGCCTTAGGTTTAATTGAAGACAAAATCGATCTAGCTTGACACAATTATCATTTATCTCTTATTCAGACAGAATCAATTTGTGAACGAGTTGACTCTATTCGAATAACATATATCTGAAGACACTCTGCGAAATCTAACGAATCGCACTGTAAAGCCAATCATTGGCTTGCTTCCTGAAAATTACGACCTTGCAGTTAACATCGAACATTCTTGACATTTCGCCGTTTAGCTCTCATGCTCCAAGTTTAGAATGACATTTCGTCTGTATTAATCCTTTTGCCAATCCAGTTTTACTCTTGAATGTACGCGTATTTTCGGAATGTAGCTTTCAAACTGTTTCACCAATTGACTCCCTACCAATTGTTTTGAGCAAAGTTTACTTGATACTCCTTAAACCACTTTTATTGGAGAATCGCTGACACCTAGCGGTAGTGTGGTGAGGCGACGATGCGAATTAAGGACTCGGGTGATTCTGGCCTTTCATATAATATATTGCAATTGACAACGGAACCTATAGTTTAAGTTTTCACAAGGATAAATTACTTGCAAATCACTAAGCTGCGTAAAGATGAGCCGCGTTTGAACAGAATTTGATGTACAGATTATACGCTAATTTAAAAATATTTCGGATGACACTACTTAGACGTTTTGGTTTTGTTTAAACCGCTGCAAGACCCAAACCTCTGGAAAACTCACCGACATTAGTTCACATTGCAGAAGGTATGATGACCGACTAGAATAGCTACGTTTTCGCATTAAGTATCTTGAAATAAGAGAACAACAGCTCAATGACTGACAACTTTGAAACTGCGTAGCAGCTCAACAACGACAAATTATATTTGGCAAATGTGCAAATGCTAGCTGCAGCTGGATTTTAAAGAAAACTAGATTTAAGCAGTTCAGACCTATGCGCTACTCCACACTGTCGGTGCCAAGCAAATGAAATTCCTAAGGGATTGGGGCCTCAAGGGTTTTAATCAACCTGAAGAAGATAGTATTTGGACCGTTTGACAGGCACCAAAGACCTATGTTTGTTGTAGAAAATAAGTATTTTTCTATTGTAGTTAAGGCCACCAGCGTTGCGACATCTTTGATCACAAGCTTACCTTCGTCGACACCATTCATGACACCTTGACTGGAGGTAGAAAGCGACTATAATGAGCTTCATCTGTCCAGTTTTCTGGTGCGTGAGCATCGGTGAGTTAAATCTTCATCAGTTGTAGTAGGCAATCAAATGTATCCACAAAGATCCTCTAATGTGGTTGTACTGGTGAAAGAGCTGTACGTTTTTCTCCATAAATTTGCTTTTCAAGTTTGGAAATTGTGCCCCTGACCCATAATGGGAAAAATTTCTGTCGAAGTCTTTTTGTGTGGTATTCGACGCGGAATCAGGGTCTCCAGAAGGGGCCCACTGTTTCCAAAGTTTGATTGCCCGGCGTGCCTAAACTAGATGCGAGTTATCAGCCCCTGCTCGTTTTTCCCAACAGCATTGCATTGAAAGCTCAGCATTTGCCTTCGAACATCAAGGTGATCAAACTCTCAACGGCAGATTTTTACATCGTTGCTTTGTTGAACATGAAAAATTAGTATTGCCTTTTAAGCATTGGTTTTGTTTGTGGTTCACGAAATAGTTAACGCGATGTTTAAAGGGCTGTTGAAAGCAGCAAGCTGCAAGTCTTCAGAAATTCAGCCAAAGGCAAAAAATTAATTGAACATAAATTAGCGTTTGAAGAATGGATTGAAAAATGTCTAAGTGCTACAGATGCTCGAGTACGCGCAACCGAAACTGGTAGGCCGGGTTCGATTCTCTGTCGGGTCATACAAAAGACTTGAAAAGCGGTTCTTGTGGCCTGTCAAGCCTCGTTCTCGGCGTTGATACAGGGGTACAAGGAAATGGTTCACGCACGGTGCTGTTATTGACTAGCCAGCAGTGCAGCATTATTCACTACGCAAGCAATCGCTTTGCCCACGGCGCAAGCAAGCGGAGAGGGGTGCCGTAGACCACTCGTGACACTCCGAAAGTAGTACAAAAGTGAGTACAACGAAACTGAACAACACCATGTTTGGAACAACAGTGCAGTATGTTGGGGCCCTTTTGATATTCCCACCATAAAATGAACAACAAAGAAGATCGGACTTTAAAAAAGACTTCTTAGAATATCATCAAGCGAACTAAAAGCTTTTTTGACTTGACCAACGCAAAGAAGAATTATTTCAAATGTCCACCAGTCGTACGGATCAAACAAATTTCAGAAACATCCACTGCAGTAGCAAAGTGAAAACGAATGAACGCAGAACAGAATAGAACTGTTAAGAATTTTCGAAATGATTGTATTTGGATATTTGTAAAATAATTGTAGATGATATTATGATATGCTTGAATGCTCTAATGAACGTAAGCTGATCTACCTGTGTTGCGCAACGCACATGTGACAGATGCGTGATCGCCGACATCGAGATGCAGATGTGCAGGGGATGTCGCAAGAAGACTGTGATATTTTTTTTGCACGCTCGCCGTTTTGACGTCACAGGCAGACTATATAAGATGATGTATTTGCCAGTCAACTTCAGATCCCATGAGTTGAACTCTGCGGCTTCTACCAAATTCTCTCTAACTTCGGATAAAAAATCTTTCTCTTAAATTCGCCTTGAAAGACTTGTTAAAATAAAAAGGAAAAGCGAATCTCTGTCACTTGACTTTTAATGACTGCAGGGCCGTCAACAGCGGGGGGCCAGGGGCCAGTGGTGCCCGGCCCCCCATTTGAAATCTGTGTCCATATATTTCATGTTTAGCCTCCCGGTTTCTGCAAACATCCAAAATTGCATTTAAAAAATGAGGCCCCCATGTGTTTTTTGGTCCCCCTGCTGCGAAATCCTGGCGACGGGCCTGAATGACTGTAGAATTAAATTAATATTGCGCTGCTTACTGAGGAAGGAACTAATTCTCGAACTGATTTAATGTAAGCTAAATGTGCAATATGGTTCATATATCGATAATGATGACGTACTGTTGTTTACTGCAGGCGATGAATCGAATGTAATCTTGTGAATGATTACGGTAGTATGTCGCTATGTTGATTAATGTGTTGATGGTTGAATAATATAATTGTATATCAATATGAAATTGTGATAAATTGCGGATGCTCCTTTACTTATGAAGAACTAGAGTAGCCAAGCACTTGCTATTAGCATAGCACACAGTGTCAGGGCTGTCCTTGATTTTTTTTAAATAGGCCGTTGGAAAAAGATAGTTATGAGGAACATCTGAAGTAGCTATTATGTGTATCGAATTTATTAAAATACTCACATAAAAAAGCTCTGTTCCATGTATTAATGTTGCTTTAAATGCGCAGGGCAACATTTTATCATTTAAGGTAAATAAACCAAGTTCCACTTTCGAATGTGATAAAAGTTTGAAACTTTTTCAGAAAACTTTGCATCTTCTCACAAAATTCTCACCATTTCGATTAACCTGATCAATAACAAAAAGAACTGATTCTGTCATTAAGAAGACCTGGCAAAATTTGACACACTGCGTAAGCCGACATGCATATTCAGCAGAGAGGAAAGCTTTTGTGAGGAAATTCGAAGTAGGCGTCTCTATTTGCTATGGGTCATTTATGGCAACGTTGTGTTAAAAAAATTCCAGAAAATAGATTTTACTAAGAGGAAAATTTGGACTGGCACGCATGGAAAGAAAAGGGGGTCCTGAAACAAATTACCTAAAAAGCCTGCCACCTTACTGCCAATCGCCCAGACAACTTTAACCAAAATCAGGCGCCCCAGGGTTACGCGCAACACCACTCTATACTTCATTCAGGGTTGCTGTCGAGGTTACTTTGCTATAAGACTTTTTGCACTAATGATAAGAACAAATAGCTCTTTCTTTTATTAAAATTTCGTAAGTGTCCTATTTCCTTTCGTAAGTGTACATGACGTGTCCTAGTCAAGGGCGTCCGCAGAAATTTTTCCAGGCGGGAGCAAAGTCGACGTTTTGCTTATCTTTTTAAGTTTGTTGGCGAAGCAAGTGCAATGCAAATGGGCGTACACAAAAAATGTCCAATGTTATGGCAACAGTTACATACAATGTTTTCCCTACAAGAAAATTTTACACTGAGAAAATATTCGTTTTAGTGAGATTGGATATTTTAAGATAGAGTTAGCAGAGTGCTAAATGAATTACAAGCTTTGTGAATTAAGAGAATAAGCACAAAATCTTATCAAAATACGAACAAAATACCTATTTAATTCAAATAACTTCTTGTTTTCGTGTTTTTCCAATGTTTTGGAAGGTTGCAAGTGCGTGAAAATGAGATTTCACGGTGCAAATGGTCTGGTGGTACTGCGCAGTTTTGCCCTTTAGATGCAGGGGCGGGTCCAACTAGTAACATTAGGGTGGTATATTTCAGTGGTAGTCAGTTTCATAAGGGCTTCGCTGCTGTAAGAAGAGATGATGTATACTTCACTACACTACTGTGACAAAACAATGGACGACAGAATGGCCTTATATCGCGAACAATAAGACAATTCAAAAATGACGAAAATCTTATTCGGAATAGGTTTTGATATGTTATTTTCCGAATTGTACAAAACCATGGTGAATAAAGTTACTTTCTTAGATTTTAGGATGGGCGATCGACCCCTGAATCCGCCCCTGTTTAGAGGGAGTATTGGTTCCAAAAATGCGCTTTTTTGGCAGCAATGTTTCTTTTTCACACATGCTTCTTTCAGGCACGTAACCAGCTTGGGACACCAAGGGGTGCGAAGAGTTTCCTTAGAACGGCCAAAAATTTTTGAACTTTGTCCAATAGTTTTAAATTTTGTCCAACACATTTTTCCAGGGAAGACGCAAATCTTTCCAAGGGGGGATTGCCCCTTGTAACGGTCTTGGCTTCTGGGCAAACTTGTTCAATGGAAGAATCATTTGCAGAAAACCAAAAACACCGACGAGTCCCAAAACCAGTTTGTAGTGTCAATCGAGCCCACCTCCTCTCACAGTATGCGGAAGAAGACACAGCATTCTAGATAGACGTGCAGATTAACATTTTGCCTTTTTTCTGTCAAATGTATGATAAATGAACATAAAATTAATAAGATGAAGTTAAATTTTTTGTGCTATTCTACAATGTTAGTTAATCAAGTCATAATATCGTTTTACTTTGTTTGTACCTGTTCTGTGAAAATCATTTTATTTTGTTTGCTTCTGTTTTGTGAATAATATTTTGTTTTGTTTGTACTTGTTCTGCGCTGCTGCTGTTTTGCTTTCATGTTGTTTCAGGGCAATGAAGAGGAGCAGCCACCACCTTCGACTCAGCAGTGGCAGTACCCTCTCTAAGCAAGGTCCAGATGATCATCTGGTCATCCAACCAGTTTTGCTGCTGCTGTATAACTTGCTCTAGACAGACTGCTTTTGAGCTTATGTTTGCATGGATAAGAAAGGGTTATGGTAACCCGGACGGAGTTTCATTTTGGCTGGGTTTACACTTTCTTCGTCCAGCTCAGTTCCTTGCGGAACTGGTGCACCCTAACGAGAAAAACCAGTTGCGACCCAGCACTCCCTGCGCAACTGTGTGGATCATCCTGCAAACATCCCCCTTCAATTGTGTTGCTAGTTATCTTTTCGCATGGCCCTTTCATTAACTTAAACGTGTCCTTAATGTTAGCTTGTTTAGGGACACCTGACTTGATAACTGTACTATTTTTTTCGGTGTCCTGGCAAACTACTTACTATGAAAATGCAAATGCAATATCTTCCTTATCGCCAATAAACTTACTACTACTACTACTCAATAGAAAGACTGTGAAGAATACAAGTTTTACATTAAATGATGTATAGAGATTGTCAATATTAAGTTTTTGTTTGATTTTCTGGTCCTTGAAAATCTGGAAAGTACGTTGTTAGATGTGCGAATTAAATATCCCAAGTTTTCATTTTCCAGGGTCGCACAATGGTTTAATTTTACGTACTTCATTACAGAGCAACAAAATTCGCAGCAATATGTCATGCTGTATACAGAAATGAATTGTACACTGGTATTTTTTATTCTGGGTATTTACTTCCTGGAACCTGTTGCCAGAAATTAACTGTAGAGTGGCATTGACTAAAGTTTTTTTAGAGGCAGATTGTTTTGCATTTCGGCCAGTTTAATTTCTGCAGCAGTCAAGTGTGTGACAAACGGTAGGTGAACTGGACAGCCATCACCGAATACATTAACATTGAATGGATTTACAAAGAACGCAAAGCATGGTTTTACCTCCTGGAAATGCCCAATTCTGGCTTGGACCTCCTCCAGTAGTCTTAAAATTTATTTTAGTATCCTTCCACTTTGTATTCTGCAGTGGCCCCTTCTCGAAAAGCATTCGTTCTCATTCTGACATTGGAAGAATGACAGAATGCTTTTGACAATACGTGTCTTTGAAAATTCTTATTTTGCTCTGGGAACTTAAGTAGCCTAACTTGCGATTTAGGTTCACTGCCGTTGTTATCAAATCGCGCAGACTCCCTGGTGACTAACTTCACGAACTTGTGTAAACACCTTGATAAATGAAACAAACGTAATAAATATGAGGTAACAACCCTATGTCAATTTGAGATTTTGCTATTTATCTAGAAGTGCCACACAAAATATGTCGGCGACCCGTAGTTTGTCTACCATGGGTATAAACCTACTTGTCTTACCGCTGTAACCAGTCACTGTCTCGCTCGCAGCATTACCTGCCAAGTCTGCGTTCAATAGTTACATGCGGCAAAACACCTACCACCGTAACATGAAGGGCATCTTCGAAGATTTGTTGCCATGTTATTGTTGCGCAACAAAGGTCAATAGTAAAACAATGCGCTCCCGCGTTTCGCAACCTGCCTCTGCAGGCAGAGAAGCGAATTTAGTGAACTGCAAGCTCATCACTGCAAGTTAGTCTATCAGAAAAGTCAACCTGACTCTTTTGTAGTGTAAGTGTCATATCGGCAAACGAACTGTTATTGCAAGAATTAACCCAACTGATCAGAATTAAAATGCTGATTTCACATTTTCTAGAATTTTTTTCTTTTTAGTTGCATTTTCCAGAGGGGGCAAATGCCCGTTTTGCACCCCCGCCCTGCGGACGCACATTGTCCTACTCCATCTACAGCCTGCATTGTTTTGGTTTTCATGGCTTCATTAACATGCGCTGCGGAAAGAAGTTTACAGGGGTGGATCCGTAGTACTATCTAAGCCTACGACCTACAACATGGTTGATTGTTTGTGTGACGTTATCGTTGACAATTCAAGCTTGTTGGGCTCCAGCCAATAAGATGAAAAAATTAAAAACTCTTAGAAGTTAGTCAGTATAATCATCTACAGACTGATGGCACGTAATCTGTAACTTGCAACAAAAGCAAGTGCAATTCTTTCTCTATCTGTAAATTTATCAACTAAAATACGTTCCATAATCGTTCTCGTTATATACTTTCGTAAGACTTTGTATCTTTAGTCTCTGGGCAATAAGCTCTTGTGTGAGTAGTGTGTATTTGGAACTATGCAACATTCTTAAGGTTTACTGCTCACACGACCATCCCAAACTTCGCCACTCCAAACAGACGATTCATTAGTTTGTCACAGAGATGCTTTGTATCAGGCCATGAAAGAAAGATGAGCGATGTATATTCGGTATAGCGGTGCAGAAAGGTTGAAATGGAAATAAGCTTGCCAATGAACATGGTCAGATTTTCTGAAAAATTTTAAAGATGAGGTACTTTATAAAGAAAAACTAAAGACCATCTACTAAAAAGAATCCTTTCACAACCAAGAATCAAACACTCTACAATCCTATCAGAATATATATTTCGCCTACTAGGTAGGTATCATCGACTCTTATTCAAATGGAATCTAAAAAACTAAAAATTCAGCAAAATAGTTGAGGTGTCCTTGTATTTCGGGCTTCCCTTGAAATATAGTCAGGCGTTCCGGACTCCTAGATCCTCCTGTTGCACATTCCGTACTGGTTAGTAGAGTCTAGAGAGTTTGACGGGGTTGTAGCCGTCGTAAATGCTTTTAGTGATGCGACCCATATAAAATAATTTAGTAATAGAAACTCCAGTTATATTAAGTCCTGAAAAAACGTCTCTCCGAAGATAATCGAGTCACTGATTCGAATTGCCTCAACTGTGATGAACTCTCTTTTCCAAAACTCTTGTTAGTTCCAGATCTCAAGATTAATTTCAACTGGACCACTTAGTCATTTGTAAATGATTTCATGCCCTAACAGGAGGATCGGAATTTCATAATTTTACAGCTGCATTTTTTTCGATATAAGTTGTAGTCTCTAAATTGTCCGAAAAAAGTCACGAAAAATAGGAGGATTGCTAATGATTGTCCATATTGCTGATGATTTCTATTGGAGTAGCACTTGTTTACGGCCCGCGGGCCAAATGCGATCCGCGAAGCCATTTCATTCGGCCGACGATGATGTTTTGCCACTGATGAAAAACATATAATTACGAAAAACTTGTTGATTTGGTAGAATATAGCATATCCCGAAACAATCACTTTACGTAAGACGCACGGCCCTCGACATGATCTGCATTAGCTTTTGTGGTCCTCGGACAAAAAGTTTGTAGACTCCTGCTCCACACATTAGTTTAACATATCACTAGCAAATTCATTTGTGTCTGTGGTTCAGGTTTGATTGCTTAGTTAGTGTCTAACTTAATAAAAAAATAGTCTACTCCTTGATCACGTGCTAAATTTTAACTGGGGTGCAGTGATGTTTTTTCTCTGTAAGCACTGTTTTTGCAAGCATGTGCGATGGTAGACATGAATTTCGAACGACATTTCTTCTGCAACTGCCTTCCGCCTTAACGCAAATTAGAGCTCCATAGCCACACATCGCGCTGCCAGAAAGATGCCAAGGCCATTTTCACAAGTGTTGTGTCCAAAGCATTCATGGAATTTCTCAAGCTGCCCTCACGCAAATTGCAAGTCAAGTCAGATTGCAGAAAGCAGTGTGGTGATAAAATATGTGAAATGCTTTCATGAAACAGACTAATGCAAGGGCTTACACTTAACAAAAACGTTTTCTATAAATACTGAGTGCTCGAAGTGAGTGTTCGGATATTGCAGTGTTTGTTCGTTTGAGGTTGTGTTATGCCACAATGCATTCGTACTTTACTTGGCTTTGACCAGTTAAGGAATTAGCGTCCTACTCTGCAGTAGTGTTGCACCAAGTGTTACGGGTTAGCGAAGAATAGTGTTAAGAATGTGCCTGTAAACCTGTGGTTCTGCCTCCAACGCCGTTGCAAAACGTTCTGTTAAGTACGTGTCTGTAGCCCGGTGATTCAGCCTCCAGCGCCGTTGTCAAACATGCTGTTTTGTCTGATTTCATCAACCTGCGTTGTGCAGAAAGTGTGTGTTTGTACTCTGGACTTCGTGTCTGCGGGCAAAGAAACATTATTAATATTATAATTAAATAAAGATGTTTCCTCTAAACTTTTACTTGGTACCATGCGTAACCGCTTCGGTGCCTTCTTGTGTGGTTTGTTGAAGTCGACCGCTATTTATTTTTCAAGCGGCCACGTAATAAAAAACTTTTAGATGCACTAATGAAAAATGCTTCGAAAATTTTGGCATTCAAGACTTCGACAGCTCGTTAGGTTTTTAAGTGATGTTGAGCTTACTGCTTTGACTTAAACTGTTTCAAAGCATTTCTTAACAGCGATTACGAACAAGTGGTTATGAATGTTTTCAAGAAAAAGATTAAAAATTCCAACAATCTTCATTTATTTACGAGCATCTGTCGTCCTCACTCAGTAGTACTACCCTCTAGATAACAGGCTTCATTTCAATTCACAAAACTAAAACGCTTACTTTTCTTGTGAGTGCACATACTTTTTTCGGCTCTGTAAATCGTCTTTGCTCCTTGCTGTGCGCCTTTCTACGATTATGACACGCAATAATGCACAACGTCAACCACATTTGATACAATTTGACCCATGGTGATGATTGATAAAGAGCAAATTCAAATATACACAACACATCACGGTTTCTGATGGACGATGTTAGCTTAAGACAAGCATCGCGTGTTGTAAAAAACGGTAGTAGTCTCCATCACTGCTGGCACCATTGGCGAGTGCGTGGTTGTCAAAGTGCTATTACTGACGTTTTGAATTTGAACGCATCATCAAAATGTATCGTGTTGAATCAGTGATTCTCAGCGTGGTCCACTTGGAATTCCTGGTGATCCACAGAGAGTCCCAGAAATGCTTGATAAAACGATCCTGAAAACTGTAACCTTTACTGTACAATAAACCATGTAAGACATTGTTGAGGTCCTTGTGTTTGCAGCATAGCAAAGAGGTCCATCGGATACATTTTCAAAATGATGGTCCATGCGCCAAAAATGTTGAGAACGACTGCGTTAAGTCGTATGTTGTTCATGTAAAATACCAGATGACTGTGTGTAAAGAAAACCTCATTATGTGATTTCAGTTTTTCCGAAATTTAAAGGACACTTGTTGACTTCTGACAGTACACGATATCGATTCGTTTTTAGCGGCAAATATTTTACTTCAAAATATTTCGTTACTTTCCCAAATAAAATACGCCTACAGTAATCAAAACAATATAGAATGACATCAGTTATTCAGCCCCGGCATCTGGCATTAGACTTGAACAACACATGATTTTACTTGCGAGAGACAGCGACCGTGTCGTTCAGCATATTTACTGGCTCATAAATGCCCACTTTGAGCTTATAGCACTTGTGTTTGTAAGGGCATTCCGCCTTGAGGCAAACTCATGTCTTCTGCGAAACACTATTTGAAAGCTGACGTCACTGCGACCCGAACTTCAAGCCAACAGGTGCTTTACGAGCCCGAAGTCAGGTTAACAGGTAAGACAACAATCTGCCAATCTTAATGAGACTCTGCAAATGTTCCGACAACACGTACCGCTGTTTTGCGCAACGAACGACCCACCAACAACACCGGTCACATGCCTTCTTCGGCGCCATCGCGAAGAGTCACGGGATAGTCTGGTTTTGCTCTGAGCAGTACTTAATATTAGCAAAAAGAAGTTTTCGTAAAAATAGAAATTAGCGATTGCCTGCCAACTGCCGCCTGAAGAGATAATAAGCTTGTGATTGTCTTGCAATAGCTTCCGGCGATCGCAAAAAAGGAAGAAAAAAGCATTGCCACTCCATTCAACTGCACGTTTTACTTGAAGCGGTCGACTTGGCTGCTTATCACCAAAAAAGAGGTCATCCGAAAGCATGCCTGACATAAAGCGATTTATCCACACCCTATTTCCGCATTTTTAATACAATGTTATGCATGTATGAAAACGGAACGTGTACTGTAGATCCCTAGAAATATAAGAGTTACGAAAATATTTGAACTTTGAAACAGAAGCCATGCTATAATTAATTAGTAAACATCCAATATTCATCAATTCAGTGTAGAGCGTTTTTTTGCTTTCAACTTAGTAACTCTTGTATTTAAAAACGAAAAAAACAGGTTTTTTTAACTTTGCTCCTTGAATTCACCAGCATGAATTCCAATGACGTATACATGCTTCATTTCTCATATTTATAGCTAGACATCTGCATGTTTCAAAGTTTTTCTTGTGCTTATTTAAAAACTAAAGGGTAGGTATAGTTAGCTTCTGCTCTTTTCAGAAGTAGTTCGTACAGAATTGACTTCAACTGAGCATTTCCTAGGCTTGGTATAGAAAATCATTAAAAGTTTATGAAAAAGCGATGTAAATGTGAAGAAGTACATCATACTGTTTATCACAACGATTTTCTTTACTTATAGCAAATATAAATGGTTCCGATGTTTTAAAATAACCATTTAGCAAATGTTAAAAAATACACCTAACAACTTAGGCAACAAAGTGGTGTTTAGCCGAGAAGTTTAAAATTACTGTTCAAATTCAAACAAACATTTTGAGTGTATCAAAAGTGTACAGTTTGGAAAAACTCTTGGAGACTTTTTCTATTCAGTTTGATTTTTCCTCATGGGAATTTTAATTTTAATACAACTTCATAGCAAAGGTACTGCATAAAGACTGCAAAAAGTGTCTTGCATTCATGCGTTCTGCGCTGGAACTGACTATACGTTTTCAGAAAATGCAAGTATGCTTGCATAACTTGTTTAAGTCAATGAAAATAAACATTTAAAAATGGGCGCATTTTAACGGAAACCAAGGCACTTGTTTTCAATACTGCACCGAGAAAGAGCTTCCACATATCAGTGAAATTCGTTTTTTCTTTTTTCGATTCAATAAATCAGTTCCAAGTTTGTAGACATATTGCGGACGGGTCCATTGGAAACTATGATAATGTAGACGCTTAAAAAAGCTGCATTAATCAAATTTTTTCAAAGCTTTTTTCAAAGCATTTTTAGTTTATGATAATTTTAAAATGTGATTAGTATTTTCTGACAACTTTTTTCTGAAGTTTTCTTCTGGTACATCAAACACCTGAAAAACTTTTATTTTTTCTTTTGTTTATTTGAATCCAAACACTGAGATAGATGTAGTTTTATTGTAACTAATACAAAACATAATATTTGAAAATGTGCTGAAAGTAAAAACGTTGCTGCGTGAAATCACCAGCATGTTGAGTAAATTTAGCAACGTCTTTAGTCAAGCAGTCAAGTTACGGTTACATCTTCCAAATCTGGGTTAATTCCAAAATTACAAAGCTTCTTCTTTAGGCTCTGGGAGGCAAAACGGGGGTTGAAAAAATCCCATTGGGCGGTTGAGGCTTGTCTGACATTCCCCCAGCTGGCATAGGTGGGTTTCCAAACATGAAAGCTGGTGGAGGAACTGGTGGTTTGAAAAGATCCAGCAAACCTGAAAAAACAATTGTTCCGCGACTTGCATTTACCAATGATTCAATTTACCAGGTTTTCGCCAGGCCTATCGGCTATTCTAGTTTACTACTTGAGGGAACACAAGCCTTCATTAGACTAAAAGCGAAAAGCAGACGCTCTTACCATTCCGAGAATACAATGAAGGAAGAACTGCCCTTGTCACAGTCGGCAAAACGTTGCAAAGCTATAGCTTATCTTGTTTAAACCTGGATATCAAGTTTTGGACAAAATTGTTGCTTTCCATTGCTTTTTTCATTGCGCATCGATGGCATGCTGGAGTAAAACAACGAAGCAGACCCGTAACCAAGGGGGCGCAGGGGGGGCGAAGCCCCCAAGAAAAATTTTTGCCTCGCCTGGAAAAATGTGTTGGACATAGTTTAAAACTATTGGACCCAGTTCAAAAATGTTGAGCCCCTCTCAGAAATCTCTTCGCCCCTCCTGGTGTCCCAAGCTGGTTGAGGGCCTGCAACGAAGTACGTTTCTTGAATTTCAGATGCTTAAACGTTTTGAAAATTGTAGAATGCATTGTTAGGCGTAAAAAAGGATGCGTCTTTGATGCACCTACATCGGCTTTATTGTAGTATTCGATTCGTTTGCAAAGACCGCAGAATACCCCCAAAAGTTTTTTTCCACGAAACAAAATAGCTTTTTTCCAGCTGCTCTGTGGGAATGCATGTGTTTTGGGTCAAGATAAGTCCTAAAAGAAATGCCCACAAAAGCAAATGAACTGTTGACCGTAGGTGAGCACATCTACTCCGAAAATTAAATCTTGGTGTCAGTTCACAGCAAGGAATAGATCAACTTAACAGTCTAGCCCCCCCGCCACTCGTCTTCATCAGCTTCGTAAAACCGCAGCACATTCAGAATTTCCTGCGCGGAAACTGTTCGATGGGCTGGTAAAAAGTCAGTAATGTTTCAGATGCAAAACCGTAACGCGTACGCTCGACCGATTGCGCATCGATGATGCCATCTCGATTGCTGGCGAAACGTTACTGCGGAAAAAAGAAGCGGATGTTCGCGTTCCATTTAACCCAAGTTGAAATTCAAAATACCTAGATGAAAACCACATCGCCTGAAACACTGTACACAGCCTTTTCTTCGAGCTTGATATTCTTCGCTAATGGGTGAGCAGTCGTCGCAGTCTCTTCGAGCTTTTGCAGCACAATCCATCACGTTGGGTCCAGTTGTGTTGTCAAGAGGACCTTTTGAAACAATAACCGAATGCCTTGAAATAAGTGCTGTACAAAAACCAACTAACCACAATAAACTATTTGCTGATGGCGCACCTATACTGCAAATCGGTCACACTGCGCGGGTTCCCAGTTGTACAACGAACCTGAATTGCGCGAAACATATGTATACGTAGATAGGACAAGAGAATCTTAGCCTTACCACACTGCGCTTTCATACAATCCATGCATTTTAGACTTGCATTCATCAATCTTTGGCGTGATTCGCTCGGACTTGGGCAGTTCATGCAAGCTGGAAAATTACTTATGCAGGAAACTAGACCCACAAACGTGTGAAGAGGTTTAGGTGGAAGCTGCCACTTCCGGAAAAATGGCCTTCCGAAAAACTTTGGGTCAATGAATGGCATTCCTCCTGGTGGTCCATATTGACCGTTCATTTCGTCCGGCTGTTTCCTTTCTGCAGAGAAGATGAATGAAGCTGTAAATGTTGAGACTTATTCCACGCTTTTTCATAGCACTTGTAAAATTTGTTTTAGGTATAGCACTGCTTCATTTTCGGAAGCTTTGAAACGAGCATACCTACTTACTTTGTAATTTTGAGAAAACGTTGATACGTGAAATAAACGAAAAAATGTTTTGAATCTTTTGACAATGCAAGAGAAATATTGCTTAGCAGCACATACAAAATACCTTACCTTAACATTTATGCGTTTACTTTCTTGCCTTGTTCACGAACCGCGTTAACTAACGTTAAGAAAATGTTTTAGGTGTTTCTTTCTTTAGTACATTTAGGCATTTTCATTGATTAAATATGTGATAAATCGTACATGTCATGATGAAAAACAAACGTGTTTCAATGTGAAACAAACGACGCAAATTTTTTTATAAATATCTTAAGACAATCAACTGCTGCGTCGTCAAAAAAGAGTGTCAAGAAGTAAATCTGTTTGATCGAACGGTTTAATATCTCTCAGAATATTATATCCTTCTATTTCCTCACGTTGTTTCATGAAGCATTGACCCACACAACGCATGCACTGCTTTCTTTGTCCTTGCTCCAGAGCACCGATAGGTGGGCATTCGTTACATTCCATCCTGGCGTCAGCAATGCAATCTGCCACTTCGGTTCGGTTGGTTGTATCATATGGACCTAAACAGAAGGACTTGTAAATGCATGATTATGACTGCTTGAACACCAGAAGCTGCTATCGCCCTCTTCCTCTCATTTGTAGGTACTTTTTCAGACAGTGCGTTTCTTGTTTTGTTGCCTGTGATTCTCGTAGCGAGGAGAAAACTATTAAAAGCATCAAAAATGCAAGTCCAGTCAATGATATATGCATCTCATTAAAAACTTTGAAAAAATTATGTTTCGTTGGAGTTTTCTGGTAAGGTCGCAAGCATAATGTGCTTTTTTAAAGTTAAACTTTTGAAAGGAACTTCGGTATTGGCGGGGACAAAAATCTACCTTTCATATTTTAGCGAAAAGGCAAAACCTGATTTTTGACAGATGAAAAATATTACTTTGTTGACTTACGAGGTAACATAACCAACATGTGATACCAATTTTACTTTCGAAAACCACACACCAATTTTCTTTTAAATATTGTTGATGAATGAATTTCAAGGTATGAGGTATCTTAAAGTTACAACATAATGCGTGCTTAGAAATTATGACGCTCTTTGATCACAAAGGTGTACAAGTTCTTTCTAGAATTATGAAAAGTGTACAAGCAAAACTAATGAAGAAGATGCAGTTCATTTATTTTCCAGGCAGGTTCAACTCTGAAGCTTTGTCTTTAAATCAGATGTGCACGATATGAATTCCATTGAAAGATTTCGTTACGGTTTTACAGATCACAATTCGAGCTTGAGTTTAATGTTCAAAATATTTTTGATGTACCATGAGTGAATAAGGCACAACGTTGGTTTGATTTAGTTTCCAAACTTCTAAATAGTTACAACAAATTTACCGCATGAAGCCATAACGCAAGCTCTGCATTCCTTTACAGAAATTTTCATCTTCATTTTCATCTCTTCAATGCTCGTACAGTTACCATCCGACACGCATGATTGTCGACATTGCTGAATTGGATGCATTTCTTCCATACCATTGCCAGCAGGGCCACCTGGGTTTTTGCTACGCATGTCGTAACCACCAAATGGACCATTCATTCCGTTTCCTCCAAAAATACCACCCATAGGTCCAAGTACACCCATAGGTCCACCTGGTAGACCGCTCATAGGATTATTCATAGAGCCACTCATATTTTTTCTTTCCATGAGGTCACCCATAGGTCTAGCAGGCGCACCAAATGGTACACCCATGTAGTTTCTACCCACAGGGTAACCAAAAGGACCACCCAGAGGACCACCCATAGGTCCACCAAGTGGGCCGCCCATAGGGTTATTCATTGAGCTACTCACATTTTTTCTCTCCAAAATGTCACCCATAGGTCGAGGAGGTGCACCAAATGGTACATCCATGTAATTTCTACCCATAGGACCACCCATAGGTCCACCCTGTGGGCCACCTACAGAGCTATTCATAGAGTCACTCATATTTTTTCTCTCCAAAAGGTCACCCATAAGTCCAGCAGGACCAAATGGTCCACCCATAGGTGGAGGTCCATTCATCATATTATTCCAATCCAAAGGACCTGGGTCAGTCATATCATTGCTATCCAAAGGACCAGGACCAGTCATGTCATTGCCATCCAAAGAATCTGGACCAGTCATATCAATGCCACCCAAAGGACTAGGACCAGTCATGTCAT
>JGI24021J15306_10002008_pt1 | contig 21188 bp, 13 predicted proteins | sample Ectturendosymbi1_FD_15306 | JGI IMG/M metagenome (IMG submission 15306)
TAATTTTTGCTGTTTTCGTTTTGTACTGTATTTATCCTATTCACGCGGGAAAGCGGCGGTGACGATGTGCTTTGGATGCATCCGGAATTTATACCATAATAGTGTTTTCGTCGCAAAAAGTGGTTACAGTGACTAACATAAATCTGTCAGGAATTGCGCTTCATCAGTTATGGTAACCCTACTCTCGAAATCAGCGTTGTTCCTGAGACCGTCCTCTAGAGCAGCTTCTGGTAGGCTGCGTTCAGCTGCATTCTTGGGATATCTATTGTAAGCAGGCTTGGTTTCACGAAGCCCTTCGTTTCAACACATTAGCAAGCATCGGCTTTCTTGCAGCAGTTTTAACCGTGTCTTGGTTTCAGTCGTGGTATCGAAAACGAAAACTCAAACATTTGCAGGTCAGCAAAGAAATCACACGAATTGAATGCTTACTCACCAGCCAAAAAAGCGCTTTGTCGGCTAGGTAGTTGTAACCAGGGGCGTTCCGAGGATAGATGGCGCACGGGGCAAGACACAAGTTTGGCGCCCCCATGTTCAGACCTAAGGTTTTTCGGAAGCAAATGTACTGTATTGAAGAAAGTACTTGCGACAGTGTTGGGACTTTTCGACGCCCCCGCAGTGATTCGACGCCCCCATAGTGAATCGCCGCCCGGGGAGGGAATTGTGCTCCCTTGCTCCCCTCGTCACGTCCCTGGGTTTAATAAGTGAATGTACTTACAATATTGCACAATTTCATGTGGTCAGAATAAATGACAGTAGTCGATTACTTAGGCCAGCCATGAGTAAACAAGAACAGCAATAAAAAAGAAAACCAAAGGTAATAATCAAATAAACTAACAGAAAATTAAAAGGAAGTTGTTGCATTTGACGTCAGACTTGCCTTTGATTGGATATATTCATTTGATTTCTTAAAACTACATTTTTTATGATATCACCACAGGCTTCGGTCAAAATCCTTTGGGGAGTTTGATCTCAGCTCCGAAATGCTACTCATAACTACACCGCCCTTTAGTAACCCATGTCCGGTTCAACCTCAAAGTAAAACGATTCTCTGTGCGACAGTGCAAAAAACAACTGTCGTTTTATCTAACAAGAAAAAAATCCACTGCCCACCCTGCGTTTCCACTACGCATTGACATTGATAAATTAGCAGTTTCGACTTTGTTTTGAAGAGAGGTGAAGTTGCTCGGGATAGAGCTTCAGCCGGATCGAAAATCACTTGATGTAAACAACACCAGGAAGAGAACAACCTATATTTCACAAGGTTTTGTTACAGTCGCGGGCAAACCGCGGCTCGCCGACATGTTTTGTGTGGCTCTTCTAGCTGGCAAGCAATATCTCCATTAATGGGGAGTTGTCGCCTACTACTTAATGTTTGTTTCATTTGTTAATGTGTTTACGCATATTCGTCCGGTTAGTTACCAAGGAGTCTACGCGTCTTGATGTAGGTCATTTTATGTGAAACTTGCATTCCTTAAACGAACTGTATTTGACACTTCACACTGATTTTGCATTCTTAGTTTTCTGCCAATGACTCTTCTGTTGAACAAGTTTGTGCACCTCTCATTTATTAAAAAAAGGACAAAAGAGTAAAAAACTTTTTCTCTTTGGCGGGGCGCACAACACCAGGAATTGCTGGGTATTTGAAATATGTTGATCGCAATGAGTACAAGCCTGCTCGCGAATCATTCCTTAAAAATTGATTGCGTTTCCTTCTGCAATGAACATACAACTCAGAACTTTACGATAGATAGCAAGAATCATCAGTCAGTGAGACTCGAGCAGAGGCGGTTCTAGACCTGCTGTTTGGGGGGAAGTCTGAAACGAGGGCGACGATTGCGGTGAAACTTCAATGAAGAGCGAAAAAACGTCAGCCATTTCTTAGGTGGGACTTACGGAAAAGGAGTTCCATTTCAAGGCGATGCCAAGAGGCATTTTGAGGAAAATAATTACACCAAAAGTCTCTAACCCAGGGGTCTCAAACTCAATTTGCTCCGTGGGCCACATGAGGACTTATAAGTGGGGCAACCAAAAGTCAATAAAGTCAAATTTTTTCTGCCGTATTGAAAGTGTATGAAACGTTCACAAACCAAGTTTCACGTTGATACCATGACCGATTCCTACTGGACGATTGAAAGTGAAAGTACATTAGGCGTGGTGGTACTTGATGTTAACGTATGTCAATGTAGAACCTTCTCAGTGACTTCAGGAGATTTTTTGACACTGGATATTTCTCTTGTGCGTTTGGAATGATTTTCGTCTACGGTTTTTTGCCCTTGGTTTCGCTGGATCTTTCAAACTTTTAATTTTTGTTTCATTTCAACAGCAAAAAGATCTTTTACCTATCAATTTTATTTCTTATTCTGCGCTTTGTATTCTGCGTTTCAACTGCAAACGCATGAAATTGATAGGTCAAAATAAAGTCAAAGTTTTAAGTTTTTAGCTTAAGCCAAAAAATTGGTTGCCCTACTTATAAGGTAAACCGAGGTCCGCAATATGACGCTGACGCAACAATGGCGGTACCTGAACTTGCTAGAAACAGCTTTTACATCTTATTTCTTGCGAAAGATATCATGAATGTATGCAAATCATTTCTAGCTGTCTCTACGTTCGTATTAATTGTTTCTAGCCGTGTAAGGAACTTGTTCACTTGCTAGCCGCGCACTTTTAAACACCGATGAATAAACTAAATAACGTAAATGTTATTCATTTCATTAATTTTCATGCTCGCCTTTTCTCTAGGGAGGGTCACGGGGGAGCAGCCCTAGAAGGACTTGGAATACCTCACGGTCAACAGCAATTTCAGACAGTTTTGCTGGGTTCACACCCAAGACGAGACCAAGCAAGGTCGGAAACGTAGTCACTCCACCTAGGCCTTGGATGACCTCTGGGCCGCTTTCCTGTGGGTGTACCCAGCTGGACTTGCCTTGCGAGTCTTTCGTGCGGCATTCTGTACTCATGCCCTACACAACATATCTGTGATCTCTCAATTCGGAGAAGTGGTTTGACATTCAGGACACTGCGAATTTCACAGCTGCGCACTTTGTCGCGAAGTGTCACACCGTGGACTCTTGAGATAATATTCTTTCGGTCATTTCGGTCATTACCAAGATTCGGGAACATAGGTGAGGATCGGAACAAAGACCGATTTAAGAACTGACAGCTTTGCGGTGTTTGAAACCTCCCGTTTTGTGACCACAAAGCGATAAAGCTCACGCAGAACTGCGTTAGCTTTAGCAATCGGTGCATCAACCTCCTCGCTCCTTTCGTCACTCGTAAATACCATCCCTAGGTGCTTGACCTCCTGCATCTGCTGCAGTGTACTGCCACTCACGTGCAGCACACACGGCCTTTAGTTTGTAGAGAGACATAATACCTCGGTATTTTTAGTGCTAATTTTCTTTCCGCCTCGGTCACACGCAGCTGAAACCGATCGAGTGCAAGCTGAAGGCCCTGTTGTAGTCTGTAAAAAGTAAAGGGTTGATCCTGCAGCTCACAACTATGTCACCCTCGTCGACTCGGCTGTGACTATCTATCCCACTGATGCAGACTATGAAGAGGAGTGGTGACAGCACACAACCTTGTCAGGTCCAACACCAACGGTGAACGGTCGCGATTTAACTCTCCCGACACGGACACAAACTTCTGAGCAGGAATACAGTGACTTAACGGCCAATAACAGGCGGCCGTCAACACCGTACTCCTGCAACACTTTCCAAAGCTTTTCACGAGAAAACCGGCCTTATGCTTTCTCGAGGTCGACAAAACATGTGTAGGAACGTTTTTGACATACTCCCATGATTTCTCAAAAATTTGCTGGAGAGTGAAAATTTGGTCTATAGTGCTACGGCCGGGACGAAAACCGCACTGGGTATCCTTCAGCGTTGGTTCAGTTAGTTCGTGGCATCTTTTTTCAAGGCATTTGGCATCTCAAATGTTAATTAATTGAAAATTGCCGAAAAGCATCGCCGGCCACACAAAACGCCCTCGTGGGCCACATGCGGCCTGCGGAACGCGTATTATAGACCCCTGTCTAGCCCAATCCGCCTCTGGACTTGATATTCACAACAGCAGAGTAATTTTACGAACGCTTAAAATGCAGGTAGGGTGATGCACTATATGCCGCGGTGATTATAAAACAATTTTTTCTTTTCAGTGCAAAAATAAATTCCATCAATTAAAAGTTTTCTTAATTTCAGTCAATCACTAAAATGAAAACTGTCGTCTCCAAAACCTGTCAAAGCGCAAAACCATGCAGTTGATGAGCACTACACCCCACCACCTCTCTGTTCCTTGACCTACACAACAGTTAAACATGCACGAGCCCGATTTTCGAACCTCTATTCTGCTGGATGTGTAAGTCATGTTTCTATTCGTATTGGATTGGAATTGTTTTTCAACGTTTTTGCGGGTCCGGAAATGGACAAGTTAAGCTCATTAATGACCGGAAGTCGGATGGAAAAGTTGTGCAATAGATCCGGGAAACGCTGCTGGACAACACAGAGGTGATCTGCCGCATATACTGTAGACTTTGACACTGGTGTTCAACTGTCTTGCCACTGTTTCTGCTACGAGCGCCGGAGCTTACGTCACGAACACTAAATGCCGTTGTTTCACTGAATGCTACCATATGCAGAATAGCGTGAAGATTGAAACGTTAGGATAGAAAAGTTCAAACTTAGTAATCACAGGTCCACAATCTAAATGACGTTCACGAATAAGTAAGCCTATGTGGTTCAAAAATAGATTTATAGAAATGTCCAATGAAAACGTAACAATAGAACATAAGGTTTCATGATGATATTGGTTACATGGCCTAGGCAAAAGCATCTCTACTGAGGTAGCATCCTGACGTAGTATTTGCGATGGTCTTTGGACAACGGTCCAATAATGATAACAACCTCAATCGTTCGATAAACTGAGACGTTACAATTTAAAAGATGGTAATGGGACTCCTATATCAAAAGAAATAGAATTTTGCTGCTATCCTTTGACTACTCCTGCACAGCAAAATGTAAATATGCTAGAAGTGAAGCAAAAAGGTTCAAAGGTTGCTAAAATATTGTATAAAGTCCACGTATTTGAAAAAAGGTCTAAAATCTGAAAACATGGACCAAAACATCCAATATGGTAAAGCTGGTTTTCTGTGCAGGGGCGTACGGAGGCTAGATGGGGTCCGGGCCAAGAAACAAGTTTGGCCCCCACATTTTCGCACCTAAGGTCTTTCGGAAGTAAATGTACTGTATTGAAGAAAGTATTTGCGACATTGCTGGCGACACTTTTCAGCGCCTCCCCCAGTGATTCGGGGCCAAGGGGATTGTTCCCCCCTTACCATCCTCGTTACGCCCCTGTTCCCGTAATCTAGACCATGCACGACGTTTGTTCCTGAACAAGGTATTTTTTCGAGAGCAAGGGGAACGAATGCTTTAGTTTGTGTGATGCTCTTGGAACAGTGAAAAGGAGTTGTTTAAGCAATTCACGTTTTTCATGTTGCATAACATTTATTAAAACAAAACTTAAACGCTTTGTAAAAGAACGAAAAGATATGCCTGCTTCGTTGCACAGGTCTTTGCGTTTAGATTCATTCAATCTCTTCCGTTAGTCTCGCTGCATGCCTCAGCATTATTATTGAGTACTTGTATTGAATTGAGTAACGTCGTCATTACTAACACTAACAGAAGTAAATTAAGTGGGGTTATTTAACTACCCTACACAAACATACAACATCCCAAAAATTCGGCACGACACAATCTATCTTGTGCACTGAAATTTATTTTGTTTGCGAAATGCACAAGCTCCACAGTCTACTAATAAACGTTTGGTTTTTAAAGAAAGGTCAGAATATTAGGCACCTTTCGCTTACCCACCTTGCCCACCTATGACGAAACTGCATGTTAAGACCCAGAAACACGCCAACTGCATATCTGATGAGCGCCAGTACAGCGCCAAGTGAAAGTAATACATGAACCGAAAGGACAATCTCAAGATGTCACTTGGTTTCACGTCATGACCATTGTCAGACAACGCGGCTGCGGCTGCGCAGAATACAGTCGCGCGATCGCCGCTCTACGCAAAACGATCTGCTTCCTGATCAAACAAGATAGGTTGTTCGCATACCATACCACATTCGCTGAACCGCTGGTGCACTCCTTCAGACGCGGTTATACAGGCACGCTGCACTGGTTGTCTACTGGAGTGATCGCTGTAATTTTCAAAGTATTCCGACCGCTGCTACATCGTGTACCAAACACGACACATCGTCAACTGCGTTCCGACGTTGCGTTACTTGCCCTGTTTCAGCTAGCAGAATTCCAGGTTGATACGTAATCACTAACCCATGTTGCAGCCAGGCTGCGCCGCCATGAAGTTTGAAACGCAGCAGACAAGACGTTCAGCCACCCGCAATTTCAAGAAGCAATCGAGTTCTTTCACCGAGATGCTCTCCTGCTTCTTACTGTTACGCAGGGAAGGTTTTGTGTTCGGGTGATTTTGTATATTTTTAGTGATGTGATGTCGCCTGACACAATTACAAATAACCTTTCCCGAATATTGCAGATAGTCACTGACTGACACAGGCGCAGAGACGCAAAGTGTCGCAAGACATGCTGACTTCTCAGTTTGATGCAACCGCCCGACCTTCCACTTGAAGAAGCGTCTCTTATGAATTTCTGGAAAGAAGACGCATGGGCAGGTTTTGGTTGTTGCCGACACAATCACCCCCAAGGGAGGGGTCATGCTGACAAATGCAGTCCAAGGCGTTGTAATGAAGCACAAATTGTAAGACGAACAATTAAAGGGAAAAAATTTGCCCACGTTTGCCCAAACTTCAAAGTTTCAGCGAATAACCAAAAAAGTTTGTTATTAGTTTTCGAATAATCAACTACACCAAAGACACTTATTTCCAGACACTTCATCAAATAACACCAAGAATGGAATTTTTAAACTGGAACACCAGACAAAACACAGGCGTGTCAATTACAAATAAGAGTACGACACCACCGGTCTTCTCTTGCCAACGAACCTGCTGAAAACTTGGAGCGCAGCTCATAACATAACTCACATTTCACTCAAACTATCTTTTAAGATCAATTAGAGCTAATCAGAATCCACAAAAACTAAAAAATCAATTGGAGCTAATCAGAGCCCACAAAAAATGCAATCGGGTCTCCTGCGAATGTACAATTTAATTCAATCTCATACCCTATACAGACGCCTATGAGTTCTAACCAAGCCCTGGTATATGAGTACATTAGCAAAGAACTTGCCTCTGTGATTTGCACGGACCTTAACCTTCCGTTTCTAAAAAGACGTTCTTTTGTTCTCGCGAAACTTGTGACCGTTGCAACAAACTTTCGTTTTGAGAAAAACCTTGCAGCAGACTGCCTGGTGTTGAGCAGTAACCGGAGGTGGACAGATTTCTTTTCAAACATCGAACTATCCTTAGATTTGCCTTCAAATTTCTATACAGATTTCATAGCCTTTCAGATTTCAATTCATCCTTTCAAGTCATGAAGCAACATTCTGCTATCTGTTTTCAAGAGCAAGTTTTGCGAGAACTTTTAACCATCTTGCAGTTAGCAATTGAAAATTAGTACATTATTGTGAAGCTGTTTTCAATTCATGATTTTTTCAGATCGTTACGTCTTACGTCGGCAAACACTGACCTCAAATCAGCATTGTTCATTGTAGTTTCGCCCAGTTATCGTACAAAAGTACTGTTCGACGATGCGGATTTTTTCTGATTGCATTTTTTCCGATTTCATTAAAACTATGTAGCTTTTTCATTGCACTATCGAAAGAGTAGCAGTTAACGAAAAGTAATAAAAACGAATGTGATAGCACAGCAGACGCACTCATCTAAAGCGCTTTCTTGATTCTTTTGTACAACTGGCAAACTTGGACCAAGCTTTTATATACAAGTCAAACGTTAACGATTGTGAACTTTGCTTAGCACGTCGGCTTTTCGTCTCCCTTTCTTGCTTTGTTTTAATCTCTCAACATTTCGAAAACACTGCATTTCAAATTGCAATATCTGCTTTTCATCCTTGTTCAGACGCTTAACATACATTTAGCTGCAAAAGAATAGCAGCAAAGTATGCACGTCCACTCAAAGCTAGTTTGATCACATGAACGATAAAAAATCTCACCCCGTTTGAATTTAAGCCAGCTTGAAGGGAGAAAGAGTTGCCAAAGGTAAACCAGCCACAGTCTGACGTGGTCACTGAAGGCAGCAAAGCCGAAATGTCTATGCTACGCATTGCATTACTGGCGCGCCTTCAAACGTTAAGAGTCCAAAACCAGAAACTCCAAGGAACGTATCGCACGTCCGACTATAACAGTACTGACAAGCTGTGTCAACTTATCAGAGCCTGTGCTCGATGTGCAGGTGTTGTTCAAGCTCAGCGTCATCAGGTACGCACAATATATAGCGTCAAATGTTAAACGCTTGCGACATTGATGCTTGCGCAGTACCAACAATTTCTTCACCGAGCCACAGACTGCACCAGCAGATTTAGCAGCGCTCAATGCGCAAACATAAATTATTTACGATAACCCGATGGCATCGTCGCCAACGGCCGCTTCGCAAGCCACAAGAATGAAAACACGCAGCTAAATAGTTGCCTGCTTAAGTTTGGACAACTTTTTCTAACCTGCTCTAGTTTACACGACATACGTCAGCTTCCGAACAACAATAAACGATGTAACTGTGTTGCGCTCCAGTGATTACGCCGGTTGTCCGCGCAGCTGAAGGGCAAAGGTCACAGTTTTAGCTTCCTATATTCTTCTAAAGCTTAACTAAACAATCAAGTCTGATTTTCTTTGCATGTAAGGACAAGAATTGCCGTGCTTTACAAATAAATTCTATTATAACTCAGATCTCATAATCAGAAAATTCCTTTCACACTACTGTAATCGTAGCTGGCAATGTCCATTGCAACCCTGCGTGGGTTGCAATTTGATGCCAGCTTCCGTCCCTCCCCGAAACAGCGCAACCGATGTCCATGTGCCCCACCAAAAATAGAAATATTAAACCCTCGTTCACCTGTAAGCCGCACGCCTACAAAAATATCAAATCTTTTTATATTCCCAATTCGCATCTGCAAGAAATGTTCTTGAGCTACAAACAGGAAGTGTTGGATCTGTTGCCAATGCTGGCCTTGGTGCATTAACGTTTTTTTGCATAGAAATTATCATCGAAAAGCTGTTGTTACGGAAAATGACTTCATGTTTGCAGAACTAGAAAGTTTTTTCTCAAGCCCTAGAGCTTTTCTCGAAACCTATGAGAACGACGTATTTTATAGTTTTAATTATCGCAGCTTCTGTTGTGATTTATTAAATTTAAGTTATATCTGAAGTTAGTTTTGAAGTTCCAGTGGACGCAATTTTTGAAAAAGACGTAATTTAAAGTTTTTAATTGTCGCAGTTTTTGTTGTGATATATTCACTTCATTCTTGAGTTTGTTTGCTTTCTTTGACTTTGTTCTAGCATTTCAATGTTTCACCTGTTAGCATTGCTTGCAGATGTAACGACTGGCGATACGTAGTCTGAAATCGATTTCCTATAAAAAATTTGCAGATAGATTCCTTGCTTACCTCACATATGGAGACTTGGAGAGTAGTTACTTGACTTATAGCTTCGTTACAAATTTAACTCTGGTTAACAGGTACTTGTTCAAAATATAAAACATATCGGAAACCAGCTTAATTCAAGTTAGCACACCGACTGTCTGTATTGCTTGTCAGTAGCTGAGTAGCGACTGACAAATTAAAAACGATAAATTGTACATTAGTTGTGGAACGCTCAGAGCCGCTCAAAGAGGCGCTGGACCCAATGGATAGAAGAGGGTCGGATACACTCTGATTCTGAATGTGAAATCTAAAGAGCACAAAAGAACACAATTTTATAGTTATGCTTAATGTATGGACTTCGATATCGATACAAATCATTCATTATAATTTAGAAATATACAAACAAATTGCTAAACTACCACATCACTGAAGTAGCCAATGCTTATAACATATTCCGAATAGCGCATCCAGAGGATTCCGATCCTACATTATCCGAAAGATAATGCCGATTCAAGCCGGATAATAGGATTCGGTTTTATTTTTTCCCGGGAATTTGTATTGAATTTGTGCCTATATGCTTCGCTTGTGTGTGGCAGGTGCAAATAACTATCATGTTTGCTGTGTACACAGCTAATGAAGTTCGATACGAACATGCAATGAAAGAAAGGAGCGTATAATGATGCTTTAAACACGCTTTTTCTCTCCGTTTTTCGCCACTCGCATGTACTGCAGGCACTGGTGGGACGCCTAGTGATTTTTCACTGCAACCTAGTGATTTTTCAAAGTTTGTATTTGAATAAAATCGGTTGTCTTTTTTCTAACGTTTCATATTTTCAGCCTTTTTTCGAAGATTTATTATGTGAATTATTGCTTGAAGATTTGCACCAACAGAACGAATAAGACTTTCTAATTTGAGCTTCTCATTTTTTGCACCTACGTGCTTTACGTTTAATTGCTGTAGGCCTAATTTTTTTTTTTATTTTTTTTTATTTATTTGTTTGTGAGCAGACACGAAGTCCATAATATTGGCCATGACAGTATTTTCAATTTCTTACCAGGAACACTGCAGTGGAAAAAATTAATTACCTGTTAGGTTCATTGCTCTAAATACTTGCAAGTGGTGTCATTTTCAGCTCTTGAGAAAAGCTTGCAGATATTATTAGTATGAGATTTTCCAGGCTTCAGCATGATCTATTTTAACAAACTTTCAAATGATGTAAAGGTTTTTGGGCAATAAAGTAAATGAATACATCATTCCAAGCAAAATTGCTAATTTCGACAAACAAATTTTGAATCTAGTGATTTTTTTGCAGATCTAGTGAATTTGTTTTGTGAATCTAGTGATTGTTTCCGAGAAGCCAGTGGCAGCACTGACTGCAGGTTGCAGCATGAGCAATCGAAGAAACGAGAAATTGCAAACTACGTGAATTTACAATGTCTTTCCAAATAATGCTGACACACTAAATGTTTGGCGCAACAACGCTGAACGGTTGCCTTTTATAAAACAATATACTTTAAATATCTCTGCACACCTGCCACGTCAGCATCTTGGGACAGATCCTTTGCCAGTGCGAGGTTAACTGCTGCCAAGTTGCGATCTCGTTTAATGGGCGGACATTCAGAAAGCCTTGGTATGATGCACAGCAATGAACTAAGGCCTAAGCCCTAAAACGTGAAAGATTGTGTGGTTTTACTGTTGGAATAATAAGTTGCTTTCAAGCCAATTTTGCCGTATTGCTAGATGCCAAAAAATCAGAATAGGGTGGTTGAGTTGCGTTTGTTGGCGCAAACAAACATATCAATACAGGTTACATTCAAAGCGCTGAGACACCGAAAAAAACCTGCTGTCCAATCTCTCTCGCCGAGCATCCCTCAACTTTTAAAATATTTTCTTCTCGTGGTTTGGAGTTTATGGAGGACTTGTAGTTGAATTGAGTATTTTATGTTCGATTTAACTAGTCCGGAATAATCTGAATTACCAGGCCCGTAGCCAGGAAAAATGCGTTGGACATAGTTTAAAAAATTTGGGCCACTCTCAGAAACTCTTCGCCCTGCCTGGTGTGCCAAGCTCGTTACGGGCCTGGTTACGGGCACTCCAATTAATGGCGATATTTCGCTCTGTTGCAGATTCAACGAGGATACTCGCGCTTTTGTTAGGTTTGTTAATGGAAGCATTTAGCTTGTATGAAAGTGTAACGCAAAAATTTGATATTATCTGATGTTGAAGAAGGTAACAATCTGATGTTAACAAGACGACCCTAGTGGCAACACCGATTGATACTAAACAGCAGTCAGCAACCACTAGATTTAGCACGCAAATGGTAACGTTTTCGTGACATTTGTGCAATAGGCTTGATGCACGAGCAGAGAGTCGTGCCCATGCCAAAAGAACGATTATTAGGAAAAGCTACCAGCGAAATCAAATATATTTACATTGAACAAAACCGAAAATACTTACAGGCTATGCAATAGCGATTACTAAAATAGGCAGACAGTCAAACTTAAAGAAATCAGTTGCGGTTGGAGACCCTTGATACTTAACGAAACATAGGAAAATAACATAGTGCTGTATTCTTGTATCGCTTCTGAATTACGAAAATTTTTCAAACGAGTATTTTATTTGAAACAAATAAATTTCATCACGGGGGGGGCCCCTTGCAGCCGGGGGCCCAGGGCAATTGCCCCCGTTGTCCCCCCCTTATTCCGGCCCTGCAGGGGGGCAGTAATAGAGTTGAGGGCAATGGAAACTTTTGAAAAACAAAAAATATTTACCAATTATGCTTGTTTTTGTTTAACCACAATTTTGACCTCAAAAATAATAACAGAAATTATAGAAAATCTTGAAATTTTCTCAGTGACCGAATAGCTGCAATAAATTTGTTTCAATTCAATCTTGATAAACCATGAAATTGCCTATGATACTTTTATAAAAGGGCACCTCCGCCCCCGTTGCCCCTTTTTGAAAGGGCAAGGAGGCAATGTCCCCGCTGTTTCCCCGGAGTTCTGGACGGAATCAAGTTAATTACTTTCGACAACATAACGAAATGCCTGACATGTTCTGAAACCTGTTTATCAGATTAAACTGCACACTGTTGTCAAGCTGCAGCTGGCAAAAAATCAGAAAAAGACATTCAAGAACATCGCCTATTTCTATCTCGACTACGTTATGTTCGACAGAGTTCTTATCAAAGATAAATAACTGTTTCCTCCCTTCAAACTTTACCAATGTTACCACGGTAGCGGGCACCGAAACGCAAGAATGTTAGGTTAATAACTACTTTCGGACTGCGAACAGCGACGTGAAGAACTATTTTGACAAGATGGTCTCCTGAAAACTCTTGAAATTTTCATTTTCATGTCCAAATGTTTACGAAAGGTGATATTCAGATGACCTGAAAACAGGTGCACCGGGGAAGCGAACCTCCACCTTTCACACCGGCAATCGCGATGTTGTGGCATCTGGCACGGCAATTGCTGCGAAGCACACCGTGACTCCTGTTTGCTCTGACAACAAGAACATTAGCACATGTTTGGATTTGCAATAATCCCGTGACGTATAACTCCCCAAGGCCCCGGAGCAGGCGCGCAAGCCAGCCGTGCAGCTGAGCGTAGGTCGGCATCTTAAGCCTCTGCGAAATGAAGTTGCAGCGTTCAAGAAGTTTGTTTTGCGGAGTTTTACAGACATTTGCAATAAGCGTGTCGGCGAAAGATACGCCACGGACCCCTGCCTGCGTATAGACTCGGAGTTCCATTTGCAATCTGTTCGTTTCTTTCGGTAAATGGTTGACACACGAAACAAAGCGAAACTCGAAAGTCTTGCAAAATCGCATAAGAAGAAATACCGCAACTTATTGCCAGTTGCGTTATTTTTTCTGAACCGACCAATATATATTTTTGATATTGCGTTTGAATGCATCAGCTAAAAAACGCAAAGGATTGCGCGTTTCATCGTGCATGATTGCCACCGACGTTTGCCTGCGTGGAAAACTTCTTTCGTGCGACCTTGTTTTTTAGCTTTGATACAAAAAACAAACCACAGATTATGATTTCCATCCATGGGAGCATTTGTGGTTTTAAGCCTGATGTGGGTTGTGACAGCTCAAGCCTTTCATGTGTGTTTCTGTCCTACTTTGGCATATTTAAGATTCCAGCATATCTCGCTGCCTTTTGCAAAAACGTATCTTTAGCCAAGGATACTACATGGGAAGGCAGCTTTTTTCTGGGCATGGCCGTCTAATTCATTGGAGGAATCTACAGCTATCTCCACCTTCAAGACACAAAACACTGAATTTATTGATGAGGAATAGCCAGAAATTATTAACTTTTAAACGGTTTTCATCCCATGCACAGCAATGAAATTGCGGAAACTCTGTGCAATTTGTGTTTTTTCTAGATTTATTCCCTTCTCCGCCACTGAAAGCTTCAGTTACGAAGAACAAAGGCAAAAAAAGTTGCAAATAACAAATATTTACAGCTGAAGTTAATTGAATGAGCTCAAGTAGAGCGTTTAATCACGCACTGATAAAATCAGAGGTTTTTACGAAGTTTCAATTAACCTCGACTTTCCCACCTCACCATGACTAACGTCACTGATGTTGAAGACAATCAGCGAAAATCCTAAGAGCTTGAAGTTTCGGGTTGAGGCAAGACTCCCACGTGAAAATTGGAGAGTAGTCTCATTAAAAGATACTAGCTCCGCAAGCCAACAACTTCTTATTCTGCTGCTGACCAGACTAAAAACCCAACAAAAAAAGCAAAGACGCACGAGTTGTTTGTTTGTATATTGAAATTTGTGACTTCACAGGAGCATCCATTAAAACACAGCAATTGCCGCAGTATGCAAGCACAGAAGAATGTCTTCAATTCTGTTCAACTTGAAACGCCAGCAGTAACATTCAAATAATGTGAAAAGACCTGACGTAAATCTAGAAACTTGTATCTAACTCTTTTTTCCGGAAATATGTTGTTTCTTAAAATTAACTTAAGCACTATGCCATAAAAAAGAAGCATTTTGAGGTACAAGGTAGCTGTTTTAAATCATTTATAATGCAGTGGTTCTTTCTTGATGCTTAGCAATTGTGAGTAATTTCACTTAAATTACCCTCTGAAAAGCTCATCCTGTAAAATATTCTTCCTGATCTAAAACTTGGAACAAACGTCTCCGTAGTCCCTTCTAACATGCTTGGTAGTCAAGGGCGTGCCCAAGGGGGTTGGGGTTAACCCGCCCCTTGAGCTTGATATTTTACAAAAACTTTATTACCTGCGCAAAGGAGATTGTTTTCGCATACTTCTTGTTTGTTAATTTGTCGACTTAATGCAAATAACACGGAAAAAATTTGCATGCACATTTCAAGAAATATTGTAAATGGGCCAAAAAGCAATAATTAGGTTTTGGTGAGAATATGGGCTATCGTCTGCGTCCAGAAACTATCTCACCACCTTTCGCAGACCTTTCGTCCACCACGCATGTTTAAGATTGTGTTCCGCGGTAGTTCACTTTATCCGAAACATTGCTTTTATTTTGTCTGCTAAGGCTGATCAGCGCAAGCGCTTATGTAGCATGATAGAACTGTTGCACGACCTCGAGAAGAGCAGTTTTTGCACACAACAGGGCAAATAGAGGCCCGCGGGCCAAATGTGGCCAGCCACAGCGTTTTCAGTGGCCCGCGGAAGCCTTCAGGAAAATTTTCTAATCTGAAATATTCTCCAACTTATCACAGTAAATGTTAGTGCTGAGCCTAACGTAACGGAGACTTGCTTCTACTTCCATAACAAGGTATGGCCCTCCGCTAAACGCTGCCTTCTGAAAGTGGACACCGAGCAAAATTAATTGCCCATCCCTGACATAGAAGCATTCAGACATTGATAATGTCTCAGCACGGAAAAAATAAAAATGAAAGTTTGGTGGACTTCTATATATAACAAAAATTGAAAGATTTCTTGCGTACTTTATCCGCATTCTCAATTCTTGTGTAGTTTGGCAAGTTTGCAAACAGGGGTGTGCGCCAGACAGTCCAGCCGCACACTTTCTATGCTCGACTGCTCGTATTCGACAAGACATTAGCGTAGCATCATTTAGTAGTTGTAAATTGTTCTGACGGAGTGATGAGTATGTTTTACTACCCTGTTTTAAACAGCAGCCTGATATTTTTGCAGTTATAAGCTGCTGGGTCGTAGCGTTGAGTTTATTTTCCTCTGATATCGAAACTTGTAGCGTTGTTAGTTTATATTCAGTGCAATGACACATAAAATAAGGGGAGTTTGTGTAGAAGAATATGCGTATTATATCACCAAACTTCGCCAAAACATTGGTTTGGAAAAATGAATATGACATCAAATTGTGATGTCACAAACAGCGCACACCAAATGCAAATGACCACTATATGCCACTGAATGAAAAACCCCCATGAAAATTTTCTGTGTACGCCACTGTTGGTAGTGAACGTACTGCAGTCATAAGTGGTTAGTTTACACTGAACTATTGACGCAATTTTGTTTTTGTGAATCTGTGTATATCTGTGTAGACCATTTCAGTTTAATGTTCGTTTGCTCGTTAGTAACAGGAGCCATAGTAGTGATTCATAAACCATCAGCGTTAGCCTAATATTGTGCGCGAGCGCAAACAGATTAGGAAAAGTGTTTCTACTCCAAATGTGAAAGAGTTTGAGGAAAAAACATATATTTTATGGCTTTATCATCCATAAACCTGAATGGGAACGAGATGCTTGTACTAGCTTTTGCGTTTTTATTGTGTACTGGGACAGTTTGCGCGTTGTATCCTATCTTAAATAATATTAAACAGATCAATACTGCAAAGCCTATGAGTTCTGACCTGTCGATCGCACACGTCAAAGTCTTTTAACCCGAAAAAATTTAAAGTTATCAGCAAAGATCAAAATTTCCTTGTCAACTTTTGTCAAAAAAGAATTACTAACCCCAGAACAATATCTATATACAAAAGATACTTCCAATGGCTAAACATATTCAAGCTCGTAGCAACTCAAGCTAGTCATCAGTAATCGCCTACGAAAACCAAGCAATTAAATTTAAGGTACAGTGCTCTCTGTTAGTGCATTAAGAGCAGGTATGCCTGATCAGAAGTAATAAACACAACGACGCCTGAAACATAGACCTCCTGCCAATATATTTAAAGCGTTTTTGTGTTCAAGATATTTCTATTTGCGAGATATTCTCAACAATTCCTTCCACAACGTCATTTTCACGAGTTTGTAAACAAATGCAACTCGAAACCAATGCTCTAAGTATTACGCTCGCCGCTGCAGCTTTACTCAACCTGTTATTATACATGCAACCGTTTTCACTGCGCGGTTTCACGATCTGTGTATTGCAGAGCAAAGGTCGTCCAGAGGGTTCCCTGATTCAACGATATATGTCACACGCAAAGGCAAGCCATAGGTTTGGTCTCAAAGTAGTACGTTGTCACGGTTCAATAAGTGCAGTCCCTGTTGTTTGTCCCAGGAGGGTAACATTAGGAAACAACATCACGGAAACCATTGCTATGTTTCGGATCTGGCCAGAAGAAGTACCGGAATTGTAAGCAAGAGTTATAACTCTACGCCAAATTCTTGTTGGAACACGTCTAGCTGGTTTTCACCCACCTCCGGTATTGTAGGCCACATTTTACTAAGGTTGGAGAAATTACCCCGAATTGGTCTGGCTGATAGTTCGAAACAGTTACAACTTCACAGCAGATGCGATGTTGTCGAATCTCTTCTGCTGTGCTCGTTTTACCTCAAAGAAGCAAGTGCAAAATGCGTAAGTTATCAACCACATTTTTAACTCGGCATTTCTTCCAACCTTGTCAACCTTGTCACAGATTTGCCTTTTAACAATTCTCTTACAACTAAGACTATATTCATCTAAACATACGCACTGAGGTCAATGGAACCAGGCCCGTAGCAAGGTTTTAGGATTTGGGGGAGCAAAATACATTTTTAGGGGGGCAATATTTTTGTTTTTATTATGTGTTTGAAACAAATTTTTCTAGACAAAACAAAATTTGAGGGGGAACAAAAAATTTGTGGGCACTGCCTCCGAATGCCCCCCGTGGCTACGGGCCTGAATGGAACAGGCCAATATCCCTGTGGTCTTAAAATGTCCTTCTGCTGTTTTAATTGGACGTCATGTCTCGGTGAAATTCACACATGGAAAGTGCGATAACTTGGTCAGTAAAGCAAAGTCGGCGATGACCAGGGTTCCAATGAGCTATTCTCAGTTCATGTCTTCCGATCCGGAGTTAGCAATATTTTGGTCATNCTTTTACGAATATATCACCCCATTTTCCCGTCTCCCAAAAACCAAACTTGGCGAAGCGTCAGCACGCCAAGTGTAGCTTTGTCAAACAAGGGCAGGGGCGGATCCAGGGGGGAAATCGGGTCGATCGACCCCAATGAAACCTACAAAAAAACTTTACTCTCCATAATTTTGTGCAATTCGGAAAACAGCATTTGCGATATAAGGCCATTGTGCCGTCCACTGTGTTGCCACAGCAGTGTTGTGAAGTATACTTCGTCTCTCTTATGCAGCAGTGAACCTGCAATGAGACTTGACTACCAAACATTACTGAAATCTCCCCCCTAACTTTGCTGGCTGGATCCGCCCCTAAACAAGAGCAAGATAAATCTAAGATTCAAAATAATGATTTTTGGATGCGACATGTATTTTAACTGAAAATATTTTCAGTGCAAATTGAAAAGATTGAGAAAGCTTGTGACAGTTACGGCTCAAATTTCATGAATAAACACGAAACAAAACCTGTTGCTGATGTTTGGAAACATTTCGAAACAACAAAAAACTACTCCCTGATTACAAGTAATCTTTGCCTTGCATTGACGTAAGTCCGAAAAGCAACGCGTTTACATCATCACTACTGCTCAATTTCCCATCGCAATACGTCATGTAAACGGAATGGAAAGTTCGGACTTAACTATCATACAGTTAATAAAGTAATCGGGGTATTGACATAAGCGTCACTATTAGTACATTCCCGCTGATGGCATGTCGACAACAACTTACAGTGTATCAAACAGCCTGAGAAAGCTCATGTGCACTGTTGGCATGGGTGAATGCAGATCGAGCAGTTATCTTGAATAAGCAACGTTTGCGAAGGCATCTCACAAGAGATCTGGTAATATGTAACCACCATGACTGCTTCATATATGCTTTGTAAACCAGCAGTTGTTGCTTCCACTTTTAAACTTAAGTCAAAGTCAGTGAAAGAACGAAATGTCAAGGCTGACAACTTAAGTGACGAATGCAGTAGTTGCTGCTGTTTTGTTTCACCGTTTGCTACTCTTCAGTATTTTCCTACGTCACGGATTAATAACCTGGGGTCTGTGAATCTCTTATTTCTAGCAAAGGGGTGTCATTTGCAAATGGAGGGCGGAAACCTGCACTAACGTGAATAGCACCAAGATTGCTGTTTCGCTTTTCTGAATTTCATTTTGATTTGCATTATTAGGTTTCACGTCAAGCAGTTAACAGTTGCTCTCCATCTATTCAACTTAAGAGTCTCCAAGCTCGTGAACTATATTCCTTTCGACGAACTGAGTCCAACTCTAAAAATATTCTAAAAGTTTAACAACACCAAGAAATAAAATTATTACATAACCAGGTCCAAGGGCGCAAGCAAGGGGGGTTGGGTTTTACACCTCCTTGAATTTGATATATTACAAAAACTTTATTACCTACGCAAAGGGTCTTCGCATACTTTTTGCTTGTTGATTTGTTGACTTGATGCAAATACCACGTAATGAATTTACATGCAAATTGAAAGGAACATTGCAAATGGGGAAAAGTAATGATTAAACTGCTTACCAGCAGTTTCTGTAGCATGATAGTAACAACTGTTTCACGAGCTCAAAAACAGCAGTTTTTAATACAGAAGCATTCAGACATTTGATAATGTCTCAGCAGGGAAAAAGGAAAACTAAGAGTTTGCTTGACTTCTATACATCACACCTTTTAGGCGTTAATCCTCGTTTGACATCCGTCCGTTGTACGCTTCGCTGAATGAAGAAAATTAAGCCAATAACTACATTTCTTCCTCTCTACAAGTTTCGTTTATTTTAGTTGTCGCGATGAAGCCTACTTCGCTGAAATATCGACTTTACTAAGTGAAACACAGTGACGCGTACTTCATATGTTCCCCATTTCCTGTAGAAACCTCAGAAACACAATAATTTTAGCCAGTTGCAAAATAATTGGATGGCTGCGAATTGATTATAACACTTACATACACTCAAATAAAATGACGCATGAGGCACAAGGTGTTTTATAGCTCTTATAGCGAAAGATACCGATGTGATAGCGGCACCACGTGAACATAAGCTATTCAGCCGAAAGAGGCCAGAAAATGTAAAGGCAAGTGCTGCAAAACATACTGTGTGAATAAACGGGCGACGTTCAGTGAAGATTGGGCAAGGGTTGTTGAAAACGTCGCTGAAGTACGTATAAAATGGCCTCCGGTACGGCTGTACTGTACGACATGATCCAAGTAATCTGAAATGGTTGGAACAAAATTTGATGCAAAAAACGTACCTTGCAGCTTTTCAGATAGGTTTTGCAAAATTTCAGGACCTTTCATAGATAGAAAAGTATACACTGATAAATGTAAAAACAAAAGGGGAGAAGGTGCTTCTGGTGCTTGTCGTAAAAGCCCATTTCGTTCTTCGTTTTTCACAATTAATTGTTGCAATATTATAAGCCTACAAACTGTACATTTGCTGATGTTCTTGCCGTACCGCAGACGTATGGTAGCGGCAATAGCATGCTTACAATACCTGCATTATTTCCAATAAACATAATGAATATCATGGCCGTCGTCAGTGGGAACAAGACCTCCCACACGTAGTCGATGACTCCTAGCTAAAAGCGATGATCACCTTGTTTATTGGGTGATCATCCTTTTCAGGATGGTTATGGCTGGAATAGGAACAAAGATATTGTTTATCCTGTAGCATAAAGAAAAGTGATAGCGCAACGCCTAGCCTCCCCTTGTCAAGTACAGCGATTGCCCAATGATTGCGCTTGCACTGAGGCTCAATGCAAGGCCTCTCCTACACAAACGTCTCCGCAGCAAGGCCTTCCTATGGCACCCGTTTAAATCGCAAAAATTTATGTGAAAATCGCGCGACCGATCTGACCAGCAGTGGGCCTATACCTTGGGCAGTTACTACCATGAAATGCGCAAAATTAATCAAACCCATCGCGAATCGGTCGTCGCGCGCGTGGCCAGGGACAGCGCTCACGCTTTAGGCAAAGCGGCCCGTTCGACAAATTCCCGACAGTCTCCCCCACGAGCGATCTACAACCGGAGGTCGCACGTTCCACCCTCTACGCATCTGGGGAGGCGAATGGAGACATATCAGATTATTTCTTTTCTGGGAGACTTGCAAGCCCGTAATCTTGCTACAAGCTACTAATTGGCAAGTTGTGTAGATTAATGCAGTCCCGTCGTCACTGGGGGTCTTTTGGAGGCTATGTAACGGGTTTCTAGACAATATAGAATCTAGATAGCCGCATTTAGTTACATCCGAAAAGTCTCTGCATGGGTTCGATCTTAGATGTAACAAGGACGACATTCACGAATCAAAAGTTCGC
>JGI24021J15306_10002010_pt1 | contig 21185 bp, 13 predicted proteins | sample Ectturendosymbi1_FD_15306 | JGI IMG/M metagenome (IMG submission 15306)
TACTCGATTATAAGCCGCAGCTTATAAAGGTTTTTCATCATTTCATGCGGCTTACAATCAGGGCGACTTACATTTTTTATTTCTTTACTTTATCGAAAGGTACAGATGACGCTCTGTCTTTCCTTGGCTACGTTTTGCCGACCAAACTCTTCTTTCGCATTCGATTTTCTTCAGCATCACGTGCACATCCGTCACAGAAGGAATTATGATAAACAGAAGGCAGTTGTAGTGGAAGCATCATTGATACTGGGATTGCCAATTACATGGGAAATGCAAGGGTACGCGAACGTCGCGAATGCATCTCAGAGGCACAGGTAACCGGGTCTAGGACATTTCGGTGATGCTGCTTCGGCGACGCCGTTTCGGTGATGGGACGTTTCGGCGACGGTGGTCGCAGATGTTTTATACGAAAAAAGCGTGTTTTTGAAATACTTCAATGGTTAAACTACAAAGGATGTTTGCTTGATAAGCATTTTTGTTGTCATCCTGAGGGCAGGTGTGGTTTCTCTTCCGTCGGTGGTTTGGAAGAGTTTAGTGCGACCGTGACTATGCGTGGAAGGAAATATGGCTTGTGACGTTTCTTTTTGCTGGCATGAGGCGTTTGTGAGTTTACGCAAAAGTTAAGCCTAAACAACAATTATTGCTTCAGCTTTCGCGTAGTTATTTTGATTGCATTTCACAGATAATTTAAGAGTATATTCGCTGTTTCTTTCTGTCGGTTGGCTGTCGGTGTACGCAGGGCCGACCTTAAGCCGATGCAGCTGCATTGGGCTCCGCGTCATGGTATTTGGGTAGATTGTTCATTTTTGCCAGATACATCTTGCGCTTGAGAATTCAGTAGAAACGCCATGTAAATTTCCTTGTTAACAAAGAACGCTCTCGTCAGAACTAACAAATTTCCTCTCGAACGTTAGCAAACGTACTCAATACTCGTGTTAGTGCCACACTGAATATCTGCGCTCTACCACGATCGTAACACGGATGACTGAACACGATGACGTGATAAAATCACTGCTCAGAAGGGCCCGCGCCTAGGTCTTGCATTGGGCCCTGCGCCCAGGTCTTGCATTGGGCCCCGCATCTGCTAGGGCCGGCCCTGGGTGTACGAATATATTCGTGCTTCCAATCCCTTGCCAACAGTTGCCTCCCGGAGTGCGAACTCTTGTTCTAATAGCGGGGTGCCAGAGATTGCCTCTGGGCGAACACGAACAAGCGTTTGGCGGAGCGGGATGCCAGAGTTTGCTCAAAGGCAAAGTCCAACTCACATACTTACAATCAAATACCAAGTAGGCCTAAGCTTTTTCTATGGACGTCTGACAAATATTCTTGGCCACCTTGACCATGAATACCAACAGTTGAAATTTTCCTAGAGCAACTGAGTGGGCTTGGCTCTGTGTGTAAGTTCAAAAATTTGGAAGCAACAACGTTGATCTAAAGTCCATCGCCGAAATATCCCATTCCGTAGGTAACCTATGTTCTAGTGCGGTTTGCAATCAAGGGCAGCCCAGCCTACATTAATTTTTAACACCATTTCGTGCGGCTACAATCAAAGGCGGCTAACAATCGAGTTAATACGGTAGGCGTATAATCGACTACCGAAAAAAGCAGACGAGAACGTTGCGAATCAGCGGAAACANAAATTTTACAAGCGATGACGTCATGAACTACGTCATAGGGGCCCTCCAGAGAAAATTTCCCAGGGCCCCCCTACCCTTTAATCAGGCTCTGACCATGCGCATTATATATTGCGTGTGATATGCGTTTCTACATCTGTGATTTGGTTTTGTCAAATCTTTGAACGTTATATTTCTAATTCTTAAGAAGAGTTTGCATTTCAAGCCCATGCATTAAGAATAACTATAAAATTGGGCTTTGGGGGAACTTTAGGCGGATACATGGGCTGCTTCTGTTTTTTCGTGTTATGCGTCGTAAGTGGATAGTTGATCGTGCGCCCAGATGTTACGTTTATACAAAAACGCGTCTGCGCTTGTGCTTACCGAAAGCGAGCGATAAAGGTAATCAGTTCATGTTAGCAGCTTTCTCCAAATCAGTCGTTCTTCGAATAAAATTGCCGTTCAACAAGAGTGAATTAATTGCATTATAAGGTCAAGTTGCTCGTCAGTACGGTTTGACTGACGCAACTTTGAACTTGCGCTCGGATCTCCATTGCAGAGATCCCTTCACAACTTTCGGTTAAATTGTAAACGGTTGCGGTACACTGTCACCACACAGCAGCTTGCTACTAGTCATAAGCATGGACGTAGCTAGGAGACTCATGAGCTATGCCTACGGCCATCCAAATAAAACCAACTGTTGTGTTATCATGTACATACCGATCAACTCCAATAATTTTGCCGTCTTTTACGATATGCATATACTCATTTCGCTAAAATATCTTCATCAAAAGGTCGTAGCATGATGACGTCATAAGACCACTGCTTAGAGGGGCCTTGCGCCTGGGTTTTACGTTGGGCCCGGCATCTGCTAGAGACGGCCCTGTTACAGAGCATATATGTCGTCTACTACACAAGCATCACCTACTCTTATNCAAATAGAACCAATGCTTTGGTTTTACGGTTCTTTCTTTTGAAGGTTAGCTACAACNCAAATAGAATTTTTTTATTTGGCCGAAACAAAGTTAGATCAAAATATATCAATATTTTCGTACTCGTACATTCGTAAAAGGCATGCAGCTTTATTTAGATGTGGGTAAAAATTGTCTTTTCATATTTTGTGCAAGCCAGCTAACACTTAACAAACTAGATACTTTTTCCTTTAGGACAGTGGTTCCCAAACTTGTTCGAGCCGTTACCCAAATCAAAGTAACGGTTATGTCTTATTATCCTCAATATTTTGTATCGCTTTGCAGTGATCGCTAATAATACAGACCATTGCGATTGTGGATCTGCGTTACCCCTCGAAGAATCGCATATTACCCTTTGGCAGGCCCGTAACCAGCTTGGGACACCAGAAGGGGCGAAGAGTTTTCCGAGAGGGGCCCCAAAATTTTTGAACTATGTCTAATATTTTTAATTATGTCCAACACATTTTTCCATGGGGGCGAAAATTTTCTAGGGAGGGATTCACCCCCTGCGCCTCCCATGTTACGGGCCTTTCCCTTTGGGGAAATTTACCCCCACTTTGGGAACCACTGCTCTAGGATGTTAGAAGTTTTTTCTCGACAGACACCAAAAATTTGTGAAAAAAACAGAGTTTGAAATTATTTGACACAGATGAGATCATGCTTTGTACAGCCAGGGTCGAAACCTTGAGCAGTTCCTTCTTGAATCACATAGCGAAAAACGACAAACAGCTTTCAAACCACTGGCTTTTTAAATATTTGACATTCACACAAAATCTTCCAGAAAAAGCAGAAAACAAAAGTTAGGAAATTCGCTATGACGTTTCTTGCAGAATATGATTTATTTTTCCTTATCACGAAAGCCAGAAAACTCAGATGTACCTAACAATGGAAAACTTCACCTATAACAATTCACCAAGTTAATTTAACGTTAAATCAAGATTTTGGTTGTGATACACAAATTAGGTTCCAGTGCTTGGAGTCGGACGTTACGAATCATGATAACATAAGACAGGACAGAACTAGTGACAATATCGTCAACTGAAACGTACTACTAAGTGAAACGCTTGGTAAATCAATTCGCAGTGGGTAGTAACAAATCTGTGCTTGACGCTTGCTACGTTCTGCCTCGCGTCTCTCTTATTTACACTTTTTGTGCACTTTTAAATTGGTGACATCATTCAGAGATGGCACGGGCCACTAACAGTCCCGTCTTCGGGTCGGCCGCTAAAGGATTTAAAACAGTCCGCTAACAATTTTTTAACGGTGACGTCATTCCGGGCCGCTGCGGTCTGCTCGCCAATTAGGTGAAAATTTGTTTTTTGCAAAGTTTCAAAATCCAACAACGAAATTTTTTGCTGTTGTTCTCTCCATTTTACCGTTCTGCTAATGTTCCGTTTCACTTGTTTCTACGCAAATCAGTGAACCATGTTATGAATCAAAGCAACATACTTTCATTTATAAGCCTAGTCTGTCGCGGTCGCCGAAGTTAACGTTTAGAGAATTAGGGGTTGGGTTTAGGTTAGGGTTTAAGGTTTAGTACGTTACTAGCAAAGGTAGTGCAGCACACTTGTGCATTAGTGTCACGTTACAGGCGGCGGACAAATAAGTTTTCAAAAGTGGAGGTTGCCTGGCGGAACTGTAGCCATACACTGCCTTAAGACTGCGTAGTTTTAAGTGTTCAAAAGACAATGAACTGAAAACTTCAGCGTTTGAGGTTACGTTATATCACGGGTTACGACCCGGTCCGCGTCAGAAAATAATTTGTGGTTTAGGATAAACGGGCCAGGTGGTTTCATGATGGCTCTGGGCCGGCCGGGCTGCAAACGTGCTGGCCCGTGCCATCTCTAATTTGAATATAATTAGTCTTCTTTGCTAATGACGTCAAATTCCAACTACGACTTTACGCCAGTATAACTTTTACTGTTGCCTATTGCTTGTGTGCGTCATATCGGGCTTTTGCTACTGATCTCATCGCCGAAAATTATTTTTCGCTGGAAAAACTTTACTTCTAAACATTTAACACAATTTAATTCAAGATATTGGTTTTGCATTGCTCCAAGTTTCACCCAACTTCCAACAAAACCAGCAGTGTTGCCAGTAATTGCGAAGACAATGCTCAGATGAAATTGCCGACTTCGTTTTACATCATGCAACAGAGGTAGTACTCAATAACATTGTTAAAGATATAATTCCTTTGCAACTAACCAACTCCCTTGTGGATAATCTTCTCCGGAATGCACTGAACTTGAGCGACTGTTTGATTCGTAAAAGCAAAACGCGGCCGGGAAAAGTGNCAATAACATTGTTGAAAAATATTTACTTTCATGAACTACGGAATNAGTTGCAAAACATATTCCAATGTCACGATGAACCAAATTTTCTAACAAACTTCATTTGAAAACACAAGCATGCACTATGNCGAAAACCTCCAGCAGTTTGCCCAANTTAAATTGAAGTCTCACCTTTCAGAATAGTAGCTCCATACAAAAAGATACGAAAACCTTGCATAACAGACANCATTGATGCAAATGAGTTTTGAAAAACTCACACTACGGAATACAACTGCAAAGTTAGTGAACAGAGAAATGTATAAAAATACTATACTATCTGGTTATTGTACCATCAATGCAAACTTCACTAGCGTAAAGGAATGCAACACTGCGAGCAATACATGCTGAAGGTTGACTCAGATTCAGCCATGCTGGCGTAAGTCTTGAACACCACTGGTGGATCGATGAAGCAATAATGATTAGCGAGAGGAAGAGGCAATCAAGAAATTGATTTCAGAATTAGATGCGCAACATATGGTAGGTTCTCTTTCCAGGATTGAATTTCTGTACAATTAAGGTAACAATGCATTTTTGAAATGTCAACGACAAAAAGAGTGGCTTAAGTTTTTTTCTCGGTCTTTATTTTTCTGGTTTGAGCTTTCTTTTTCGGGATTGTTGCCTTAGTGGTAATCCTTTTCTTTTTGGTTGCAGCAGCTGAAAAGCAAATAAGAGTTTGCTGATTTTTAAAGATCAAAGATTTTCAATCAGCTGAAATTTATAGAGCGGAAACCTTGACTGCGCAACACAAGCCAAGGCCGAGACAAATGTTATACGAAGAAGCACATTTTTAACATTAAGAGGACAACTGAACGGAAATAAGCTTGAAAGGCCAGCCCCCCCCAGAGTGCGCAAGCAGTGGAAGTGATAAGACATCTCACCAACAGACGCAATATTCGGCAGTGAGCAATATGATCAGATTGCGCGTTTAAAGCAAGAACCTCCACAGTGTGGCCCGTGGGCCGTGGGCCAAATGCGGCCCGCGGGCACATTTCACATAGTCCGCGGCTGTGATTTCAGCTGATGTTGCACACGTCCCGCCAAAGCATGGATTCCGCATCTGTGTCGGAGAACAACGGTTTCTCGCTACTTAAACGTTTCCTGCAATATTTTGATGAGTTGGGAATGAAGATGAGCATGGAGGCCGTCATAAAAGAGTGCTTCTGATAAAACTCTAAGCGAAATGCCTGGACTGTGCTAACCAGCGAATTACGGTTAAAAAATGTTGCAATAAGTGCTGGGCCGCGGGGCCTTCATGTGAATCAAATTTTGCCCACTGAGAACTGTTCAAGAGCATTGCGATTAAACGCAAAGAATGCAAACGCCACGAAAAGACGTGACTTCGAATGAAGACGTTGACGAGAGTCAACGGAGATCAACATCTGCAATAGCACGGCACAGTCGAAGAGGGAAAAAGTTGCGCAAAGAAGGAAAAACATCCACATTTTCGAGGCGCGATGCAAACCCAGCAATGTTACAACATGAATTCAAACAAAAAAAACACAGAAACACAAGTCTCAACGCGGGAAGCCATCTAGAAACAAGTGGGTACCAACAAACAGGTTTAACACTCGGATGAAACATCTCTTCTTATAGTAAAAAGCGTCAAGCAATCTTCCGCATTTTTAAATTCTATTTTACAAAAAAGACATGTAATGTTTCAGACACAAGGTCAAAAAAATTAAAAACATGAAAACTTATGTTTAAGCAGCTTGCAACGAAAATGCAAACATTTGCTGTGCTGACAAATAACGAACCCAACAAATAACGTTAAGTCATAAGCTAAAAACTCCACCTATCCAGCATCCCCTCTTTAAACTATTATTGCCACACTTGTCCTATTTATTTTTACTTACCATCGCAGTTCGCTGATCATCAGGAGTGCATTTGTTTCAGAATATATTTTCAAAAATGTTTCTTGAAACTGAAACTGTGTGAGGATTTAACAAGTTTGAAGATTAGACACTCACTGTGCACCACGGAGAACACAGGCGAGCAAAGATAAACCCAAACCCACCAAAACTGAAATCTTTAAATAGTACGTAAACGTACAGCCCCTTTTTTTAACTAATGCAAGCCTAAACTTGATTTTAGGTTTTGTTTTTAAGTCCAACGGATGAGACCAACTCCGTTGTTGAATGATGCGATTTATATTCCGGTCTTGTGCATCCGGTTGCCAGTAAACAAATGAAGCTTGATGCTTTGCTAGTGAGTGAGTGATTTTGAGAACAGGTGAATTGATTCACAAACTAGATTACGAAATTCACTACACTCTTCAAGAGTAAGCGCTCTTTTGACGTGTAGATGCAGTCTTGTCGAGACTTTCGGCGAACGTGTTTGTTTTAATGTGATTTGTTACACATATTAGGAAAAACAGAAATCATTTTCTCACATCTCAAAACGAATCTAACTTTGTAACGTAACGGCAGTAAAAGTTAAATCATTATGTTAGAAAGCAAACTTTACCTTTTTTTGGGCTGGACGAAGCTTCTTTCTTTTTGTCATGTTTCTCCTTGTCCAAACTCTAAGACAATAAAGATTTGAAGTTTTAGTAACTCAAATCGTATTTCAAATGTAACTGGCCGTCGCACCTTTGTTTTAGATTTAGTTGCAACGGTTTTCGTAGTTTCCTTGTCTGAAGCAGGTTTGTCATTCGTTTTCCTTGAAGACTTAGCAAGTGATTTTCGCGCTTGCTTCACTTTGTTCTGTGCTACCTTTGATTCAACATAAAAACAAAACATTTCCTACCTGAAAAAGTTGTCGTTGAAATGTCATGTATCACCAGTGCGAGAGGGAAGAAGCTGAATCTAAAGGTAACTACAGAAAATAATTTCAGGCAAATACAACTCCCTGAATACGACAGTTGACAAACAACATCGAATCTAATAAACGGCAAAGAACCCATAAATACTCACCCGAACTTTGTATGACTTTTCATTAAAACTGCTCACACGTTCTCCACTCAATTTCGCAGTCTTTGCCTTAGTTTTATCATTTTTCACAATGGCAGTGTCTTTGTGTTTACTCTCTTGGTGAGATTTTTGCGTTGATGTTTCTTTTGTTTTTGACCATTCGCGATTGAGAATAAATCTTCCTGTTATACCTAAAATCAAGCGAAGCAAACGTGATAAACGCTTGAAAGTGCACTACGGCTAACCACGGTACCCATTATCCCACATGTTTATCTGCAAGCAGCCAACGATATTAAAAATGCTAAAATAGAAAGTAAATAATTTTAAACGTACAATTCGCAACCTTTCTGGAAAGTTGCAGTATTACATATTCCGAAGGTAGTAATTACATAGAATGCAATAAGAATTTGCACGCTTCAAGACCCGGTGTCAAGCGAAATTTCTGACTTCACACCATGTGCGCATGCACAGATTAATATTCTACAGTGCGGATCAAATACGCTGAGAAAACTGATGATTGAAGCTTGCGGTTTAGTGTTTAGGCAAGTGTGTCGGGTTAGGGTTTGGATTAGAGTTAGTACTGTAGTACTGTAACTCTAAATCCAATATTTTTCAGTGGTTATAGTTACACCCGTACTGTAGCTTGTTGTGGGTATCTGACATCTAACCAAGAAGTTTTGATTTACACAACACGCATCAAAAAAGTAATCGCCAAACTTTATCCCTCTACTCTGAGAAGCAAAATAACTGATAAACAATAGCAGGTCAGAAATTTCGCAGAGGTCAGAAATTTCGCTTGACACCGGATTAAGCTTCACAGTGACGTTCTATCGGGAAGAGTGATGCGTACAGAGCATTACGCAATTACAGCGGCGGTTGTGGCATTACGTTTGAATAGAGTTTCTCAAAAAGCAGTTTTTTAAACAAAATAGCGATAGAAATGCATTGGGTAAAATGGTCCTATAACTGCGTATTGGAGCTGAACGTTATAGGCCGCTACATACATGTTGCTGCATTATTCTTTCTCATCCGGAAAGCTGAAGCTCATGGGGAGTTGTTTTAAAATGGAATATACAGTATGTATGTTGGATTATGCGACATGCAACCTGGTTACGTTTCGCTCTTTCTCTACGGCACGCTATGCGTGGTATACTGGCTGATGTTTCAATAGTTGACCCACAAACATGTTGCGCTGAGATAAGTATATGTGCCTATTAGGATGACCAGACGTATTTTATGGGTCGCCTCTCTGTGTCCAGTTCAACTACTTGCTCTTAAACGCTGACCTCAATATGCTCTCAACAAATTTCTAAACGCCAGGCAGTGCCGATTGCGAAAGAAACAATAGAAACCAGTCGTGAAAATTTCTGTTGCCGGGAAAACAAGTATCCTTTCGGATAGACAGAATTTATTGGCGCAGTCATTCCAATTTCATGCAAATCAAAGTTAAGGCACTGGGACACCGAAAAAAAAACTTGCGCTTAACACTTATCTTTTGCAAAAATAATTAGCAAATAGTGACTGATCGTGACCGTAGACTAAGTTGAATGACTTTGTTCCATAACCTTTATCCTATGTTTTCACGAGTTACTTGCGCAATGTCTCGTTGGTTACACTAAATAAGCTATGTCCAACCCGCGGGCCGCATGCAGTCGAAGGTTTTGTGCAGCCCAGCTTAGGTTTTCGCTGTGGTAAAGCAGCCCACATACTGACAACCTATCTTTCTTTTGATTATCTTAAATTTAACATTTTTCATGCAGGTGGTCCTCAGTGCCACTTCATCACGTCTCTCTTGCATGCTGGAAGATATCCATATATCTGCTGACACCTTGCTGCAAAACATTTGTTTTCTCATTTCTATCCTTGTTCAATCAGCACTAAGCTTACCTACAAAAATCACTTTCGGAGTGGTTAAGGTGTCTAACATTCGTTACCATTGCAGTTAGGATTCGAATGCTTTCAGTACATTAGTTTGCTAAGATCGAAGTAAGTCATTCAATGTGCGGCCCTGGCTCAGTAAGCAATTTCGGTTGGACATAGCTGCATTAAATGATGCTCAATATATGGCAACTATAGGTAAATACCTCCAGGCATGGCAACTGGAGGTAAACACCTACAGACCTATGGAAGCTAAAACAGTGTCGGCAACCTTCCACCTCAACAACAAGGATGCTAAACGTGAGCTAAACGTCAACCACAAAAACGAAACCCTGGTTTTTACTCCGAGACCAAATACCTCGGAGTACCGTTGGACAAGTCCTCACGTATCGCCGACACCGCAAGTCGTTTCGCAAAAAGTTGACATCATGCGACGCACTCGTGAGGCAGCTTGCTGGCTCTGGGCGGGGTGTTGAAGCAACAACGCTGCGAACAGCCAGTACTGCCCTGGTCCATTCAGCAGCTGAGTATACTGCGCTCCTGTCTGGTACAGCAGTTGTCACAGTGTCCGCCTCATTCACCCTGTCATCAACGACGCCTTGCAAGTTGTAACAGGATGCCTGCGTCCCACTTTCAGGCATCCAACCTGCTGAGCTTCGTCGCAAAGGAGCCACACTGTCTCTAGCACGCCGTGTCATGGATCCTGGACATATGCTCCATCAGCGCTCACCTATGCATCGAGTGGGTATGCACGGCGTCACAAATCGAGACACTTATGTGTCAGTGAATGACTTTGATCAGCTATGTGGTTTGTGTGTGAGTATGGACCAGACGCCTGAAACAAACATGTATCGAAATGAGACAAGTGAATGAATCTGCCATCTGTTCCGTTCCAAACTTTTAGCTTTTAGCCAATATGTTGTCTTGTTGTCGACCATGTTGCTCTCGAATGTCCAATCCATCGACTCCCCGTGGGCTGCACGGCCTGGCAGTTCTGGACGATGAGGCAGTCGAATGGCTGCTCAACACTTGCCCCGAGATCAAGTGTGGCCTAGCAGTGGACAGTAACAACTCGCTCAAGAGAAGCGAAAAAACACACCTAAGTATGGTTATTCCCAAATCCCATTGAACATACGCAGTATGCTAAAAATATTGTCGTATTGTGGATTCCCAGGTATAGCTTTCATGGCCTTCAACTTCCATGGTAGCCATATTATTGCTGTGTTTTTGTAGCTGGCAAGATCCTCAAGCTTGAGGCTAAGTGGGTAAAAACGTGTGATGTCACAAACTGTTTCCGAACCAATACATTTGACAACAACACATTTATTACCAGTGCTTTCCTTCACTGCGGATTTCTGTTTAACCCTTTCAAGCATTCCATTTTCTAAGCCTCGTAAGATTGCTCGTTTAAAATGTCTTTTCATGGTACTCTGAAAAAAACGAAACGTTAAGTTTTAACACTTTCTGTAAGTAGACCTTCACACAGCTACACAGTTAAAATTGCCCAAAATTCGGTCATCGCAGGACACGTTCCTGTCAAGTGAAACCACATTTTTTGAAATAGTTTAAAAAGCGAATCTTTCAAATGTTCAGAAACGTTGTTCAATCATCACGTAACAACTCAAATCATCTTAGCTACGTTTGACCGATTGTGATATTTCGAGATCTGCGATAAGTTACGTTTAAGTATTAGATTAACTGCGGTAGACACGACTGCTATAACAGAATTGAGCTCAACTTGTGTAATATGCATCAACAAAAATATTGTGGCTTGTTTTCCAAAATTTTACTCTCGGTCCTGTTGGTTGCTGAAAAGTTTATGAATATGGGCAGTTCACAAATAACCAAAATCCTTATCATTTAAACCTAACATACCTCAGCAACAGAATAATTGGAAAGCATGTATTTCTTTATAGCAGGAACTGTAACACCCTTGACATTTTTGCTGTCGGATAAATCAGTTATGGCATTGGCAATCATTTGTGCGAAGGGAAGTACTTTCACAGGATGAACAACAAGGAGTCGTTGTTTCGCTTGGCTGGTCTCAGTGCTTTTTTGAATTTGTGCCGACTTGCTTCGAGGTTCTTGTTCCACAGTATTTCCGTCATGTTGGTCATCGGAGCTGATAACACGTTTTAACATTAAAACTAAAATAATAGTTTGCAACTCAGACATTTTTTATGCGTCTGGGAGGAATCCGTTTAGCAACGATCGGGGGTTGAAGACACTTGGCGTCAAAAAATATGTTACAGACAAAAAATTGCGTTTACGCAATCGAAGAAAACAGGTGTATATTAGTCATTGCGAAATAGAAAGTGAACTTAACCTGACATTTTGGAAAGCATTATTGTTTCTACTTCTAGAGAGCAAGCTGCAGCCAGAGCTTGAGAGACAAGCAGCAAATACTGTGCATAGGAAGTTTCAAAGCAGCAGCATCCCATCACGACGCATGCATTGCTTCTAAGTTTAACGGTTAACAAAAACAACCTGTTGTCTATATCTTCAAATTAGCTTTGACCGCGAGGTCTGATCGTGTTCATAAACACGTTTCAAAAACTTTCCACAACCATTAGGGACGCTTAAAAACGTGACCCCTGCGGTTCTGTATGGACATGTCTCTCTTGGTCGGTGCAATGTTTCTCCCGATTCCAAGACGTGAATAACTGGCATCGGGACAATCGTCAACAGTGGCAACTGCCCACTGCACTTACAACTGCGCAATCGCCATCCACGCCGTTGCATCCAAGACTAGACTTGCGGCTACAATACACATCCTTTTTTCACGAAATAGGACGTTAAAAACGTCCTGTAATGAGGTAAGGGGATATAAAACAAAACTTGCGTGAAGAAGCCAAAAAATCTTGCGTTGGGGAGTGTCTCGCTTCACACAATCTGTACAAGAACACAACATCTTCATACGCACTCTTTGACTGACAAGTGCGATTAGGTTTCGTCTTGGGATATCCAGAAACTCCTAGATATCCCCGGTTTCGTCCAACGTGATAAAGAACACACACTCCCTAGTGATTGTGAGAACACTTATGCCGACTAAGATATTAAATCCTATTGCGAAAATTGAAATCGTGTTGTCACGTAAGGACATTTTAACGTAAAATCTTCCGACTCTGAAACCAGATTTGCTTAATCATACGGATACATTTTTTGCAATACCATACCTGATACAACTTTGTCATCAGCAGTGCAGTGTTAGACGTTTTGTGAACCACATTTGTACAACCAACGATAAACGCAAACTATGAGTTTGCAAAATATAGGTTGAGGTTAATTTAGACGGCACTTGATTCGCAGTCTCCAAAAAAGTTGCTAATGTTGTTCGATGAAAATGTTGCACCTATCTTCCGCCCTTGTCTCTTGTCTTTTCCTTTTCAAAATATTTCATGGAAACAACTACATATTCTTTTCGACAACAGGTTTTATGCAAAAAGTTAAGTATGAATTTGAAATGCTTAAACCTGAGATCCATCGTTAAACCTTCAAATGCGAGATTGGTGTTCCAGGGGAGGGTTAAGTGCACGATTTGCCACCTTGCGCCCCACGCACACAGGCTCTTGTTGTATTCCTTGTGGCTAAGGTGAACACTTCTGTCCAAGATGTGATATGGCGTCCCACTTTCAGTAGTTTCAGTCGAGAAGCGGTCACTTGTACTACACTGAGTTATCACCGCCCTATTTTCTCAATTCCGTTTCTACTTTTGAGGCTACAATTAACTTGAGACGCGAAGCATCGCAACTTCAGCATTCAAGTTTTGTACAATTGTTGCAAAAGCATGTCATTCTAGAAGATAAGGACAATGAACGTTGTGATACAGACCTGCAGCTTTGTTCAAAAACTAAACTTCGAATAGGGCTCTTTAAAGCACTTTCATCGTCCGAGCTTGCATACACAGAATACGTTTTGTCGTTCATCGCGGAAGTTGCACTGTTCTTGCATTCAATCAATGCCTTTCAATTACGGACAGTTTAAAACTTGTTGTCTGAAACGATACATAAATGATCCATTTGAGATAAAATTCTCAACTTATCAAATGGAAAATGAAGCTTATATACTTTGAAGTTATTCATGTAAAATGCGATCATAGAACAAAGGTGGAGCTTTGTCCTCAAACCAGGTTGTAGGTTGTAGCTGACGGAAACATTCTAAAACAAATTTGATTGCTTTGTACCTGGGCATAATACCTGCTTTACACACTCTCAAACGACACTTTATGATCTTCCTAAATGTTCTACCGCCACTAAGGTTTCTTATACAGTACTTATTGTTGTTCTCATTCTAAGTTCAATCAGGCCGAAAAAACGTGCAGCTATGCTCAACTGGTCGTTTGCCCCAGATTGAAAAATATTGAGATGGGGCTTGATGGCGCTGTACGACAACTGCGGTCTTTCAGCGCCACCACTGTTTAAAGGAGTTGTGTGCTGTCTTATTAAAAACGTTTCCCGGTATCTGTAACGACGTTTTTCATTAAAGTGGTTGGCAGTTTTATCTTAGTAAGAACGATTCAAATTGAATATCTAGCCGGCCCATTGGAGCTTCAATCGTTGTGAATGCTACGCGAGACGAGATGTTTAAGAAAGAGCCGACTGTTTCTTGGGCGTGACAATGTCCATTCGCATGGGACTTAATATGTAAAAAGTTGGCTGGTTGTAACCTGCAAAGACCAGTACAGAGTCGTAAAATTGATTGAGCCATGTTTGTGTTTGATTAACCCGCGTAATTTTAGGAAAAATTGTTTTGTACACGGAGCCCATAGCATCATAGACACATTTACAGCTCCATAAATTCAAACAATGGTACAGTTTTGATGTGGACATTCCCGTCTACATGTGGACTAGCGTAAGACGTAGCTAATCTTGCCAAGGAGTCAGTTATTTAATTTCCCGGTACACCGTTGTGTTCTGGAACCCACAAAAACAATTTCATTAACAAATGTTCATATAAATACGGTCGTAGCAAAGCTGTGTTTTATCCAGAGCCCTGTACGTAGGGTCTGCTCAGCACTGAAACTGCCTTACAATAAAGACCGTACGTCAGGGATCACCAACACAGTGCCCGCGGGCACCAGGTCACCCGTGCGGACCACGTGGGTCGCCCGCGGGCTTGTTCTGATATTAGCATAAACATGATTAGGGTCTTCACAGTGTTACACATTTAAAAATTCAAGACAAACTGAGCAAATTTTTTATTTTAGAAGTGTGTGTATCAAACTGGTAGCCCTTAACATGAATCTGTACCAAGAAGCAGCTCTCACTTTTAAAAAGGTTGGTGACCCCTGCCGTACGTAAATGAATAGACAGGAAAGGGCATAGAGAATGACATACAATTTTGAGTAAAAACGACAAGAATTCAAGTGTGCTTGCATATGGTTCGCTGATATATTCGATGTAAACCACCGCAACAGGCTTTTATTGCTGTCGTTGACTCATCAATGTAAATATGTACACATTGTCTCTGTTGTACGTACACATATGCCTGGATGTGAGGCAACATTTTAGTAAAATCCAGCAAAACGAATAAAGGCCAAAGCAAGCAGGTAAATCTTTGGGCTCGAACAGAGAACGTGTAAGTAACTTAAGAATCGTTAGGACACTGGAATGGGAGAGAGATCAGGTGCTTGTTTAGGTATATTATGAACAAATGTTGGTGTATCAGGCAAACGTTCTTGCCCCAGTAGTCGGTGATTAACTGCAAAATCAGGGTTAATCATAGAAAATCACTAACAAGCCGAAATGGGTCAATTTGATCCAACCCAAAAGGTTTATTGGTTTCGTAACTTTTTCTGTTAGTTGAAATTGTTTTATTGTTTCGTGTCAGGGCCGCAAGTTTGCAACCAGCTGGTATTTTTGAGGGAGGCAAAATGATGTAACTTGCTGCTGTACCTAACAACTATTGCACATTTGTTTTTGAAAATTTCGAGGAGATGAATTGCTCGGTTTCCCCCCTCTGGTTGCGGGCCTCTTGCCTCTCTTAGATGGACAGGTATGTGTTAAGTTGGAGAAGCTCATTCAAGCAGTCATTCTCCAGTGAGGTGGGATTTATAGATTCGCCGGGTCATTTTGGCCCAGTATCTAGACCTTGAATGTTAGAAAGTTCGTATTGCTCAAAATTTGCAAAACCAATTTACAAGGAGCACCAGTAGGATCTCCAACCTGCAAATATTGTGTGGTATAAAAAAAAGTGTGAAAGAAACGAGAAAAAAGGCCATTGTAAAGTGTGTAGATTTTTCTACAGAGCAAAATTGCGTTTTAGTTAATCGTCATGTGTGTTTTAGTTTTTGAAATAAACATTTTACAACCAAAGCAACAATAGATGTTGTACATGATGTACATAGATTTAAAGGAATTGGGTCAGACGAATGGGTCAAAATACCCATTTTGACTCTAAATGCAGAAAAAATACATGGCATGTTATAAGGCAACTAAAAGTCAATAAAGTCAAAAATTTTCTGCCTTTTCAAAAGTTTATGAAACGTCCACAAACCAAATTTCACGCTGAAACCATGAGCCACTCGAAAGTCATGAGGTCAAAATTTATAGTAGAGTTTTTGTCGTTATCGATATTTTATTGAAGTTGCAGCAACAGATTTTGATATGTTTTGCAAATCTGAAATAGTAATGGGTTTGTTGCGACTTTTGACGTAATAACGTTGCTTAGCCCACAACTGGACGATTGAGTAAACCAGGCATGGCAATGCAAGAAACATGGTCTTACAGCACTTGGTTTGGCAAATGCTCAATTCATTATGTATATATTGTGTTTTAACTTTGTGATACGATATTCTCAGATTTGACTCTACTGTAGGTATTGATGTACTTATCAACATATCATGTTTAAGGTTAAACAACCAATTCTTAAAAGTTCGAAGTATACTGCATGAATATGCTACTACTTTTACCTCAACACCTAAGGGTCAGTGCCGGATTAAGGTAGCGCGGGGCCTGTTTTACGCTTGCTTGGCAATTGTTGTAGACATCCTTATAATAATCGGTCGATTAGTAGGCTACATCGTGGACAATTGAGTATCTAGTCGAAAAAACAACTTAACGTAAACCCTAGCAACAAACACAGTCCTACAGACAGACTACCAAAAGCCAACGCCAAACCCTGGTAACCTACTCAAAAGACAGCTGGCCGTCACCCAACCTGTCGACGAACTCAACCATACTCACTCTCCTCAAGGAACTTCGCAACTAGCTAAACAGCCTCCCTTGAAAAAATAACATCCACGCAAAAGTTCGTTGCGCTTAAACGACAAGCACTTAGGTTTTCCACATGGAGTTCTGAATACAAGCAAATAATCAGCTTGCTCTCAAAAGCACAGGTTGCCTCAGGCAAGTAATTATAGCTCGCCTGTTTTTTGCTACTTGCAGAAAACCTTGCTTCAAAACTTTATATTCTCGAAACTGCATGACTGATACACTGAGCAAAGCTTACTATATCAGCCCGTGGCCCAGTGGTAAGTGTCTCCGCTTCGGTGTTGGTGGGTCTAAAGATCGACTCTCGGCCGACTCTTACTACAATCTGTAGCTTTCTTACCAAACGCACTGTGTGCCAGAGTTGAGCGGAGTAACATTTTTCCGACTCCGCTCCTGCTCCACGCTTCAAGATTCCTGCTCCTGTTCCGACTTCGAAAAATTTTGAAACATGAACTCCGACTCCTGTTAACACTCCGAAAAATTCCAAGTAACTCATATTAAATAGATACTGTCTATTTTGCCTCATAAGGCAAAATATATCGTGGCTGTTTTGCCTTTGATAGAACACAAATGGTTGAAATGGTCACATGAATAGTCGAATACAGATAGACACCACATGTTGAGGTTTAAAGTTATGGCTCAACCTATTCTTTACACAACGTAGACAAACAGCCACTAAAAGCTTGTCCACATTTTAATTAGACATTATGGTCAGCTATGTAGGTCATACGTTCAAACTTGTTATGTGATCACTTCATACCAAAGTGTGCAACTACTGACAACATAACTTCAGAACTGCTTTTTTCTCACGAGGCAAAATAGACGCTGCTTATCAAATATACACCAGTATAGGTTCTTCTGTAATTAAATTATAAAGTGGAAACCATTGAAACACTAGTTAAGTAGGTCAAGCTTCAATAATTAATTAACCAGATAGATAACAAGTATTTGAAGTGAGTGTTAATTTTCTACTTTTACAAAAGACACATTTTAAATCTCCGAGGTCAGGAATTGATAACCTGTTCACAAATATTAAATCAGTGTTTTTTAAGCCGTTTTTGGGTGTCAAAATGACACCCTAAATTCTGAAAGCCGGATTTGCTTTGTATTGAAGTGAAACGATTTGAGATAAGAATGTTTTCCTGCACGTGGCTATTGTAATTTGTAACAATGTTATAGGTCGACACAATTTTCTGGCGCAGAAGTTGGAAGCAAAAATTGTTAGTTTGGTATCTGTGCATTGTCATACGCACCGCTTCGGCCTCTTACTATACTGCCACAGATTTGTACAGTATGTTGTACGAAACTGCAAAAGCACTTTCATGCAATTATAAAAATGTTGTACTGTTTCACCGATTCGATCAGCTTGCCTGGCGATGCATCAGACTACAATGAAGAAAAAAGCATCAGACTACAATGAAGACTATAAGTTCGACAGTAGCAGCGCCAGCGCGCGTACAAAACAAGGTGGTTGTCGAGTGAGGCAACAGTGAGAGCTAGGAGCGAGATTTTGGCTATTTGGGCCATACTGAAGCAGCGGTCAAAAAATAAAAATGATGCAATGTGCGTTGTTTTACTGCGACTTATGAAAACAAAAAAATTCAACACGGTACTTTCCTTTTGTCAACACTGGCATCTCCCAGACAGAACTGAGCAAAGATTTTCAGGCGGGATGTTTTGACTTTGCACAGATGAAATCTTCCGTAGAACTGTGCATCAATAGGCTCTATGATGCCGCTGCTAAATCTGAGTTTGAAGCTAATTGCGAAAAGTTTGGTAGTGAATTAGGGGAACTTGGAACGCTGGATGATTTGGCTGCCTCGTGTGTGTCAAGTGGCATTGCGTTTTCGAAGAGTGCCGAAAGTTTTAGCAAATTTACCGTCCCCATTCACAAAAAGGAGACGTGAGTGAATGAACCAACCACCGCGGCATCTCTTTGCTTTGTTTCCCAGGAAGAGTGTATGTCAAGATGCCACGAAAATAATTGAATCAAAGCTGGATGATACCCAGTGTGGTTTTTGTCTCGGCTGTAGCACTAAAGAAAAATTTTCTACTCTGCAGCAAATTTTCAAGAATTCCTAGGATGATGCCAAAGGTTTATACACGTGTTTTGTCGATCTCGGGAATGTGCATGGCCGGGTTCTTCGTGAAAAGCTTTGGGAGGTGTTACGGGAGTACGGTGATGACGGGTACCTCTTGCTGACCGTCAACTAGTATTCCTGATCACAAAATTGTGTCCGCATTAGAGGTTAAATCACAACTGTTCAGCTTTGTTGTTAGACTCCGACAATGGTGTGTGCTGCCACCACTCTGTCTATATCAGGGCCCTCTACACAACGGCTCTCGGGCCAAATCCGACCTGTGAAGCAGGCCCGTAACCAGGGGGGCGAATCCCCCCTAAACAAATTTTCACCCCCCCTGGAAAAAATGTGTTGCACATAGTTTAAAACTATTGGACACAGTTCAAAAAATTTAGGCCTCTCTCAGAAAACTCTTCGCCTATCCTGGTGTCCCAAGCTGGTTACGGACCTGCTGTGAAGCCATTTCACCCGGCTGCAATACGTTTTGCCATTACTTATGAAAAATGTGTTGATTTAATAGAATGGTGCATATTCCGAAAAATCACATTAAGCAAGATGTCTGGCCCTTGAAGTGTTGTGCAATAGCTTATGTGGTCTCTCCCAAAAAATTTGAAGAGCCCTGGTCTATATGAATTGGATGGACAGCCGCAGACGCCTAGACAAGGGTGTCACTGCTGAACTGCAGGATGAACTGTTTGCGTTTTGCGGAGGAAGTGGTGCTGCATGCGTGGATCTTCTCAACAGGGTCTTCAGCACGAATTTGATCGGTTTTCTGCTGAGTGTTAATTGCACAACAATGAACAACAAGCGACGTAACAGCTATTAATATCTCTTTTTCGGCTATTACCTGCACTCAACCTCCTGTACAACTGAGCTTGGAATCTGAATGCGGCACGGTGATCTAAAAAGTCTCATGATGACATATCAACATACTGAAGCAAGAAATCATTTCCCCTAAAAAAACGAGGAGCCCTGACGGAACCTTTAAAACTCACGTAACCCCACTACTTTTTGCGGAATACTAGGGTTCCACGGAACCCTTGTTGAAGAATACTGAGCTAGATTATATTTATGAACACATACGGAAATCCATTTTGACGAGCACAAATCCAGCCTCACATTTATTAGATTTACACAGAAATGTTTCTTAGACCCAATAATGCCCTTTTACTCGCAGGTACAAAACTTAAGAGCACTTACAAAAGCTTAGAACTCACCCTAGCCACACGTTTGCCTACAGTCATCCACCATACTCCTAAGTTCTATAACGTCATATAAGCCAAGGACTAGGATCAAACGTCAACAACGACCCAACACACGATAAATCAACCGATTGACGGATCAATCAACCGTCAATCAACCAAGTGAGTTGATAAACGCGTTGAGAACCATGTTGCCGCTTCATGTAAAATGCCTACTGATAAAACACCCCTGATACACGATTATTTATTGTTTGGCTAAGACAACAATCGCTTAAGGGCACATGCCATAGTTTAAATCACTCAAACTCAAAAACGTCCTTCAACTCCGAGTAGTGTCCCGACATTAAAACCACTTTTATTTCAATAAAGCCCATGGCCGTCGCCAGCGGGGGGGCCAGTGGTGCCCGACCCCCCATTTGAACTCCGTGCCCCCCTATTTCATATTTGGCCCCCCGAACTACCACGAAGCTGTACAATTGCCATGCGCAGTTGTAGATAGTTAATAAGCAATACATTGTTGAATAACTCTAGTTTGCGACATTGCGTTTGTTTTTTCAAACAAACAAAAGCGCAAAATTCCACTGTTTTAGTCGCCGGAATTGCCAACATAAAGGTCTTGAATGCTTCATGTAAACAAAACTTTCACTTATGGTAAACCAAGAGCGCGTCTTGTTTTTGTTTCATGACGAACAGTAAAGTTGAACGGAACACAGAGCACTGTGAAATTAGTTTTTGAGTAGTCACACGTAGGTTGTGTGCACTCAGGGCCGGATTTACCAATAGGCTATGTAGGCTTAAGCCTAAGGCCTCAAGATCCAAGGGGCCCTCCGGCAAAGTGTGGTACACATAGAGTCAATTGCCGTTACTGTGTATAATCAGTTCGATAAATAGATATTCGTCAACCATTTATGTTTTTAATTTTTATTCATTTCATCAGATTTTGTGTCGATAACGCCAGGGTATTCCAACGAGTTTTCATGAATCTCAATA
>JGI24021J15306_10002011_pt1 | contig 21175 bp, 9 predicted proteins | sample Ectturendosymbi1_FD_15306 | JGI IMG/M metagenome (IMG submission 15306)
TGTAGTTATTTTGTACTTGCGTCCTTATTTTATCTTATTTTCAGCAATAATTTCAGAAAGCGACTTGAAGCAACAAATGATTTAGAATTTTGTTCCTACTTTAGGGCCAAAAGTGCAGGACCATTACGTAAAAAGTGAATTTTTTTGTGTTGACAGGTTGTATAAGGCTGTCGTTTTCATTTGCTAGTTTGTTGCAGTCACTTCTATTTGCTCACAAAAGGCATGAATACAATCTCATAGTTGATTTTTACACTTATACCGACGTTTAAATAAAAAAACGTTCCGATAAATGTCGTTTTTTCTGGTCATCCTAATTTTTGAGTCCAAATCCATGGTAGCTCTGGCCATAACCTAAATAAAAGAACAGGTGGTGCAAGCAAAAAGAGCTGGACGGATGAGAGATCTATTTTTAACTGATCTAAACGAAGTTAAAGACGAAGAAGATTTTAAAGAAACTCTCAGATTTGCATGCCGATTATGGAGCCTAGATAAAATCCTCTTCAATTTCGCTGTCTTGTTTCTGGGCTTCTTACCTACAAAATTGCAGTACACTGGCTTACGATGGCAATGAAAGAGAATTCCTTCCTTTCACTACAACGTATCAGTGTAAGGTTGGTTTTTCAAATTTGGTGAAAATCAAACCAAAATATCGAAACAGAATGGTTGTTCGACTAGCTTTGTCCAAAATCAAGTTTAGAATATCAAAGCCTGTATGTCCTACTTGTAGGAGAGTGTTGTCAGGAGCATAAATCTCACTGAACCGCAGGTGGGTCTGTTTTGGAGACAACAGCATGAGTAAAAGACTTGTGCATTTTGTTCATGTGTAGCCAGTCTGTTGTTTACAGTATTCGGGGATTCGCAAAAAATAAATAAACGATTTAAGGGTCCGCGAGATGAAAAGTTTGAGAAACCCTGGTGTATATCTTGCCCTCTCAGTAAACGTTTCGCCATTAAATCGCTCGTAGTCACAAGAAAAAACAGGATTAAGCTTTTGTCAATGTAACAACTACGTCGCCACAAAAACTTAGTGGAATTCAACGGTTGTTTTCTATTTTACAATGCAATGCGAGGTTCCTTAAAGATAATTGTTCGTGGCATTCGCTTTTTGAAGATTCCAGAAAATGATCTATAACCGTCGTGGGTGGATGCGATTCTTGGGGATGATGCGTACTGTTGTTAAAAGAAACATTGACGTTTTTATTTAACAAATCTGTCACGTTTCCACTTACAATTTCAATGAAATACTACACAGAAACTTGAAACTTTACCGGAAGCATTAAAATCCATTGCAGTGCAATTGCGTATCCAGAAAAAAGAATCTCTTTTGTCCTGAGAATTTTGTACTTTGATATATTTCATAATTTGTCCTGAAAATTTGTACAAGTCTGTGTTTTCATAATACCTTGATAAACACTGATTTTCACATCATCGTAAAGCAAGCCAGGCTTTTCCAAGAGTGGATAGTTGCCACCAATTTTGAAAACAGAAAAAATCAAGACTTAAGACTTACCTCTAAAAAACATCGACTCGCGGAGAACGTTCGACACATCGTGGTTCTTATGCTTCAGAATATGGGAATAGCCGTAACCAAAGATACCGTAGCGAAACACGTATTCAAGTTCCACCTCCACAATATGCTTGTCTTTTACACCGATTACCACCGTTTTAGCCCCATACATTTCCTCTCTGATAAGATCATACAAATGTACAGCCGCTATTCTGCAAGAAAAAAAATTGCTGCTACGCACATACTAACCAAATGCCTTGAAACGTAATGCAGTTGTTCTAATCGCAAACCAGCTGCGAAGTACTGTAGACCATTCAGGAAAGACAGGTTTCCCCCAAATATTGCCACTGTCGAGATGAACATTTACCATGCATTTAAGCAAATGCTGAAATGAAAGCGGAATACAACAGTAAGAATTAAGTCACTTCTGCAAGTACAAAGAACGTACCATGTAGTATTGCCAGCACAGAACTTAGTAAAGGGATAGGCTATGGAAAACGCCTCATGACATACTTCTGCAACACCTTTTTGTTGCAACCAGGGGCGGATTAAGGTGGTGTGGTGCCCCTGGCTGAAACTTAGAAAGCGGCCCTTTCTATATATATATGAAACTGTCGCTAATAGGGAAAAAATTAACGAACTAAAGTATTTGTGTTATTGAAACAAAAAAAGCTTGCGCAAAAAAACGAATCGTTAACTAATATGGACGTCACAATTCGAACGAAACTCATTAATTTCAAGCCTCCGCTACCTGAGCAAGGTGCCTTTGAGTATGTATTCCGCACAATAAAGTGTTTTCACTTGTCTCTGAATGTCATTCTTTGGTGAAGCATGATGTGATTCACCAAGATATTTGCTTTTTCGGCAAATTAACGCCAACGCCATTCAGGGAGCCAGCTGGTGTAGCATGCTGTATATATTCTTTATGATGAAAAACTACACCTACTATCTTTTTGCAAATAAAGACGAAACCATGTTCAGCAGCATAATCGCAACAAATTTTCAGTAGGCGGTGAAGACCACTGATGTTGGGACTAAACACACATATATCATAAACAAACGTCAGGTGGTTCACAAACATGTTAAACATAATAAAAGTCTTAGCTCAACTGTTGTAAAAGTAAAAATGACACCAGTTGAGCTAAGACTTTTATTATTATTTATCCTGTTGGCTGGTTCTGCAACAGGTTAAACGTGTCTCTCACATCCCCTTCTGGCCAAGTCCAACAGAACTGGGAGATCACCAAGGTAACTAGCGAATAGATACTGAGAACTAAGATCTCACCCTTGTCTCAACCAGATCTCCCCCTTGTCTCAACCCATTAGTTCCAGTGAAGGCCTCTGAAAGTCAAGTTTCAGACTTCACTTGCATACTTCGTCGCTTAAAGCGCAGCATGGTAGGAAGCAGGCACGTGACTAGCTTGGGTACCAGGGCGGGCGAAGAGTTTTCTGAGAGGGGCCCAAAATTTTTAAACTATGTCCAATAGTTTCAAACTATGTCCAACACATTTTTTCAGGGAAGGGGAGAAAAAATTTCCAGCCCCCTCCTAGTTACGGGCCTGGCAGGAAGATTCCTCGAATACCCCACTTCACTTGCATAGTCTGTTTACCACTCATACCAATTCACCAGCAGTCTTACTATACGCACTGGCATGACGCTTTATTAATTTTGTAAACAAGAGATAGTGGTTAGTTCCGTCAATTAACTTAGATATAAAACAGTTGCAAACACTGGGGTGCTTTAATGGGCTTCGGAAGGGGGCGGCAGGAGATCTCGCCCAAATTTGATATTTTCTTATTAAAATTTTCGTAAAAAAAGATTGATTTTTTAATTGGTAAACTGAAGTTTAGAGCCATTGATTTGCCATGCAGCGTTAGTGGTAGACAAATTATGGTCAAAAATCGATGTTTATATTTGTTTTCATTATAAATGTCTAATTAGAAAAAATCGCTTATTTGGTGTGTTGTCGGTGGCGGGTATTAAATTGTAGAGAAGGACTGAAATTAATTGCAAATCATTAGGCTAATCGGGCCACCTCCATATAGGGTATAATACTGGATTGAAAACGTGGACTACTACAACTTGGCCATAACTTGCCAACTCCTAACAATAGATGACCATTCAATGGCTTTAAAGATACGGATTTTCTCCTAGTTTGTTTTAAACGAGAAAACGGCTAAATTACCTCTAACTTTTTTCTCACCGCCAGATGGCCCCATGGGAATCAGCCTGTGACGTCAGGCTTCCCCACAAAAAGTTCAAACCAAAAATTTCGGATTTTTTTAATCGAATTGAAAGCTTTCTAATGGCGAGAATTTCTCCAATTAAAAGACGGTTGGACAAATGGTAAAATAACCCAAATGCATGACTTGTTATAACAAATGGCAGTCGGTCTTTCGACACTAAACCTGCTCCTTTTTTCAATGTAAATGAGTAAGTGTAATGTTTTTTTGCAACAAAATAATGATTCACACAGCCAAGATCATACAGCACTGCGTAGAATATATAGGCTAATGCAGAAGCTATAGCATAATTTAAAAACAAAGTTCCATACAAGCAATGAACATTTACTGGTTTCTTTGTCACAAAGGATTGGTGAAAGACCATGAGGTCATCTAGTCTACCAACCCTGAAATACAACTTTCAGTACTATCATTAGTAGTCGAGTGAAACGAAAAGATAGGATGATATAAAATAAAGACATAATATTTGCAGATGAGTGCATGCCTATGTACACATAGTTATCATGATTCATGATGAGATATTTCATTTCACAGGTGTGGAGAGAACAAACACGGAAATTGATGTATATTTGTTTGACAATGCAAATGATTACAGGATAAAAAACAATAAGTTGGAAAAAGATCAAATGACAGACAGATGAAGAAGATTAATTCCCATCATAAAGGAAAGCTTTACTGTGTCTGTTAAGCATAAAATAAATGACTCGACTCAATTTCTAATTCCAGTGATTCAGACTTTACGTGGAGGTCTAAAAATTCGTACATGACCCAGTTTAATCCACTAGCAGTGGCGATTCTAAGGAGGGGTCTAGGTGGGCCATGACGCCCCCAGATTTTTGCTTGGCCCCCAGTTTTTTTCTTAATTTCCCGTCCAAGTTTGTTTGGTTGACATATACAGCAGTCAGTAGATAACTTCCGGCCAGCAATATTTTAAACGATAATTTAGTAATCCTCTAGCCTGCATTCAATATTTTCGAAATACATAATAAGCTGTGTTGTTTTTGACGATCGGGAAACTAGAGTTGTTTGTGACGATACTTACCAGTAGTTGCTCAGATCCTGCGTGAAATTTAGTCAGACCGCGGTCGTCGTGTTGAAAAATTCATTTCGAAACTAAGACACAGTCGCTGAAATGTGAAGATTGATCTTTAGTGCATTTCAGTGTGAGGTGGAACTGGGTTATATTGCTTTCAACAGATTGTTGCTTGTCCCAGTAGCAAAAGATTTGTTAAAGCATTAATAATTGGTCTCAGTTAATTCACACAAATTTGTCATGGCTGCAGTATTACGTTCTGCAAACTTGTGTGTATGACTTCGAAACATCTTTTATAAGTGGTGTTAGATTCATAAAGCGATTGTAGTTTGACCCCGATGTCATTTTGATTAGTGGCGAACCGGTCATTTACTTCGGAAGCCGTAGAGCAATTTTTGCCTTTGGAAGTAAGAATGTTTGCAGGCGCAGGGTTGCCAGACACATTTTGAGAAAAAAAACAAACCACGTCTAAAAAAAGCCAAACCTGGCAAAAAAAGCCAAATGGTTAAAACAACTTGATATTTAAAAATCTTTATTAATTGTAGGACATTTTAGAAGAATAAAGATGTAGCATTCTTCATCTTCCACATTTTCCGATCGAACCTTTGGCATTATGAGTTGCCAGATATGCGAGAACGTTATTCTTCCATGGGTTACCAGATAACGTTTGAGAAAATACACCAAGCACTGTCTAAAAAATCCTAACAGCACTTTTCAGCAAGAAATTTAAAACCGAAGACACCAGTTTGATAGCATGTGCCAACTGCCTCCAAAAAAGCCAAATATTGTGAAAAAAAATTTTGGCACCAACTGTCTCTAAAAAAAGGCAAATTTTGTGAAATTTGGCGTCAAATCTGGCAACCCTGGGGAGTCGAGGCGGCCTGCACTCTCTTTTTCATTTGCTTACCTGTGAGTGACGATAACGATTCTAGCGCTCCTGAAGTAAAAATCCCGCCTTGCCTACATATGTGGTGTTGGATAGCGTGGTCGGTCGAATTTTGCATGCGCTGATAGACTGGGTCCAGAAAAACTCCTAACATTGCTATATTGATTCGGGACATTGCGTTGATCAGGCTTCAACTCACTTCCGCGAGCTTTGTACTTGATTTACAGCGGATTGCCATTGCTTTATTGCGAAACTTTGAGATCGTACTGACTTGTGAACAGTTGTAGTCGTAACGCTTCTGTGTTTCTGCCGTTCAAAAACATCGTTTTAGTTTCTGTAATGTGTGAATACAGACTAGTACGTGTTAGGCAGCAGTGTGTGAACCAAAGAGGTTCTTTAAAGTTGCGCTCAACAGGTAGGATTTCTCACGATAGCTTCAGTATTTGGCTGTAGACAGATCCGTTGCCCAGTTGTTGATTCGTAAGTAAGTGCGGAATCAGCGTGGAGACTTGAATTTCCGAATCGGCCATAGCTAGTAGCGAGAAATCGCTACAAGTGGTTCGTGACTACGGTTTTAAATCTATCCGCACATGTTCTGCAACCTCATAGAAATTTACACAGATTTTCTATAATGATGCAGAAGTAATTATTTCGCGTATGTCAGCTCATTGCCCCGGAGGTCAAACATTTCTATCAGGAAAACGCTTGAACGAATTCGTAAATCATATTCATTTAATAAAAACGATTTAAAACATGAAATTAACTTTGGCAAAGAATTAGCTTCGAAAGGTGTCGAAGCTGCCTATATCGCTCGAACAATTTTTTTTATCTACAGCTACTAAAAAGCTGCGTTTAAATGTTACTGGTAGCCAGGCGCGGCTTTAGCATTAGGCTAAAAAGGCTTAAGCCTAGGGCCCCCGATTTCGTGGGGCCCCAAAATTTTGGGAATAAGGACAATTTCCAACATTTCTGTAAGCAGTTGTAGTTGTAGTTGTATTTTTGTTTTGGTTCAACGCACTTTTTTACTATGCCCCTAACAAAAGACCTCTAGAGAAGGATGAGCGCGAAGGATTGAATCAGGGGCGGATCCAGCTAATAACGTTAGTCAAGTGTAATGAAGTATACTTCACAACACTGGTGCGACAAAACAATGGACGACAAAATGGCCTTAAATCGCGAACACTGAGACAATTCGAGCATGTCCAAAGACTTACTAGAATTGGTTTTGATAGGTTGATTTCCGAATTGCAAAAATATCATGGTGAATAAAGTCACTTACATGGGTTTCAGGGGCCGATCGTCCCTCCCTGAATCCAACCCTGAATTTAAGTGAATGACGATGAGCATTCTCTTTTTATGGCGTTGAGAATTGGTTATTGTTACGTATAATATGTGTGTGGAACATAATACCTGAACCCATCTTGCAGATTACACGAGGCCAGTGAGGTACTCAATAAATAGGTAATGTGAGTGTGGCCAGATAACTTCATCCATGGGCGCAATTAGGTGGGGGACACGTGGGGAACGTCCCCCCCACTTTTTCAGACAGTTCGGATATAATATGCCATGTACCCCCACATTTTTCTCTTAGATTTTGTAATATATTGGTTTCACACCAAGCTGTCCCGCTCACATTTTACAACAAAACTGCGCTCATGACTTCACCGCTACCTTTTTCGTCAGTTTCATTACAACTGTTTTTGCTCCTGATATCGAGAGAATTCAGCATAAAGTAATATGTTTATGAATTGGAACAACTTGTTCAATGAATGTAGCGGGCACGTGTATAGTGCTAATTTGTATGACATCAGTCGTCAAAAACTTCCCAGAAGGGCCCCCAATTTAAAATACCCTAGGGGTCCGAAAATCAAAATTCGCCTCTGCTGGTAGCTGTAACTCTTCCCATCACCAGCGCTTCATGCGAGAAAATTTTTTCAAAAATGAAAATAGTGAAAACATTTCCCAGGAATTCCATGACCAGTGAAAAATTGGGTAACACTGATCTACTTTCAGGTGAAAGGTACGAGCTGAAACATAGATTTAGATGATTTCGTTGATGAATTTGACAGTCGACATGACAATCGAAGTATTAAGTTACATTAAGGTGATGATGATATAAAATTCTAACGTAGACTTTGCAGGGATCTGTGTGAGAATCATACTGTTCATTGTCAATTTGTCTCAATCTTTTTAGAGTTAGTGCGTGTTTCGCTTATGGCAAGACAGTCATAAATCAACGCAGGGTAGAAAAGTCAGCTTTTGAGGATCAGTCAGAGAAAAATTCAATGTGAATATTAAAATGAACACCTTTGCTGGGAATATTCTACGAAACAACTTTTACGCCTGCTGTTACGTTTTGCTATCAGGTACACGCCTCTAAAACCGATACACACATTCCTACTGCGACGCTGCTATGCTACTCTAGTTGCTACTGGTGCCGAAACCTCTCTGAAGTTAATCGCATACTGCATTGAATAGTCCTCACCCTATCCACGCTGCAGATGGGCATTACACTCGCAGTAGTAGTTGCATAACATTGTTATGATTACACCGCAATTACAAAATGTCCATAAGCTTCCACAAAAACGGATTAGCCAGTAGCCACCAATCCGTTGGCAAATGGCTTATTTTTATGTGTTTGTAGTGAGAATATTTTCATGAAACTAGTTGCCTGTCAACAGTCTTCTTGTCTCTGTGTCAGTATGGAATAGGCATTTCGCTTTCATGTGAATTGTATTCACTTTCGGGGAGCTGTTTTCGTTCATGTGGGATCGGCACAACTGTGTGCGGAAAATGATGTTTCGTTTTACATGTGCAGTGCTGTGGAAGTTTACAAGGTTAGCACAGAATATTCGGCATAGCAGTACACGTGTGTGATTGCATCTGCAGTGGCGTTTAGGTGTCTGTAGTGAATAATATCGCTAGTTCATATTTAACGATATTCACAAGCCTATGTTGGGTTTGACAGGGTTAACCATAGCAACTTAATCTTCAAAACAACGAAACATCACCATGCAACATAGACATTTATGTTGTCCCCCCTATTTTTTCTTGGCCCCGCACTGGCCCCCCTACTGTTTTAATTCTAGAATCGCCACTGTCCACTAGACTTGGGAATCAATGTTAAAAAGTTGTCGATTGAAATAAATCTCTCGACTTGAACCGTTCAACTATGAACAAACAGAAACGATCATCGGCTTGAAAAGCGCAATGTGCCAAGCAGCGATGGGCAGGTTTGTTATCCTCACAGACCACTTTCATGGCCCACGGTCACTTTGTTGGGCTATTGTTACTCTTAATGCATATAGTTTTTCTACCACATATGGTGTGCTGTCGGTGGGAGCAATTGGTATTGACTTCGTGGGGGATCCGCGACGTTTATAAAAGTGTTTTGAAGTGTTTTTTAATTTTTTTAATACGGGGTAAAATCGTATCGGGACGTAGTTGCACATCTTTCGTTTGTCCCGAAAGCTGTCGGTCTAATCATTCAAACAACAAATACTACTTAAACTCAGTAAAGAGTTATCACCTGCTGTCAGTCTTAATGTTTGTTCAATTTCCATCATTGTCAGTGCGTCGAATCTTCAACAATTTGATTGTGTTAGGATGGGGCTACCACCTCCTTTAACAAGCTACTTTTTTCTTTAACTGCAACGTTCAGCGCACGGCTTGTGCAGCGCTTCATAATAATGTTCGTGAAATTCTCACCAAATGCGGGTTTACTGAATGCTTTGAGCGTTTGGGCCACGCTGATTTCTTGCGTTTGTTTATATTTGATGTACCTGATGCATCGATCCCTATTTCAGTTACTGTTTTCAGTACTGTTGATGGCATTCTGGAATGCCGTAATACAGGGCCGCAAGGGCGTACGCAAGGGGGAGGGTTGGGGTTAACCCCCCCTTGAGCTTGATATTTTACCAATACGTTATTACCTGCGCAAAGGAGATTAATTGTTTTCGCATAATTTTTGCTTGTTAATTTGTCGACTGAATGCAAGTGCTACGGATTGATGTTGCATGCAAATTTCAAGGAACATTGCAAATGGGCCATAAAGTAATACTTACGTTTTGGTGGAAATCTGGATTATCGTCTGCATCCAGGAACATCTCCCCATTTTTTGCAGACCTTTCGTCCCAAAGGCGTACGCAAGGGGGGGGTTGGGGTTAATTCTCCCCTTGAGTTTGATATCTTACAAAAACTTTATTATCTGCTCAAAGGAGATAATTGTTTTCGCATACTTTTTGCTTGTTAATTTGTCGCCTTAAACGCGACACATTCAAAACCATGAATGAAATAACCTGACGAGCGGCCGAAGGCTTGAGCTTGGCAAATTTCATACCTTATTTATTATTTGTTTCAAGATTGTCTGAGAACACATACAAAGCATTGTACTTAGATTAAAAGGGAAACTTTGAAAGTAATCCTGCTTTCTCAAAGCATACAAATAAGCTTCTAACAGCAGCAGTTGCTGTAGTTCCATTGAACACAATGGATAAAGGACGCAACAATAACCCTCCAATTGTACAAATGGCCACTGAGCGGAATTATTTCATAACAATGCATCATCAAGCTGGAGTTCATTTTGAAAATTTCACTGAAGTGAAATTCCGGGATATTTTGCCAACCGGGACGGGACACAGGGACAGACGTTTAATCCGGGACAGTCCCGGCCAAACCGGGACGTATGGCAGGTCCACCTACGGCTAGGCTTCACGATTTCAAGACTGTTTGCACCGTTAGGCTAGCGCAAAAATATGAATTTGTTTTTCAATAAAGAGTACATTTTTCCTGTCAAAAATACCAAGAAACAAAAATTTCATCAAGTTTTCTTCAAAAATGCATAAAATCTTTTCTAGAATTTCGTTTTCAATTTTGGAAGCATTTTCGTGACGATTGAGTAATCATGTTTTTCAGACTGCGAAATAAGCCACGCGTTATTTTATTGAGAGCCGGTCTGCAAAATAATACGAGGCTTAAACCGCTCCGTAGTGCGCAAAAGTTTGCCGACCCCCCAGTGGCGTACGCAGAAAATTTTCATTGGGGAGTTTTCATTGAGTGGCACATGATGGTCATTTGTATTTGGATTGTGCTGTTTGTGACGTCACAATTTGACGTCATATTCATGTTTCTATACCAAAGTTTTGACGAAGTTTGTTGACACAATATACATATTCTTCTACACGAACTCTCCTTATTTCATATGTCATTGCACTAAATATAAACTATTAGCGCTCCAAGTTCGGACATCAGAGGAAAAGACACTCACGCTTTGACACAGCAGTTCATACTTGCAAAAATATCAGGCTGTGCGTTAAAACAGGGATGTAAATCACACTCATCACTACGTCAGAGCAATTTACAACTGCAAAATGAGACTGCGCTAATGTCTCGTCGAATACGAGCAGTCGAGCATAGAAGGTGCGCGGCTGGACTGGCTGGCGCATACCCCGGTCTGCAAGATCGAATCTTGCTAAACAACACAAGAATTGAGACTGTGCATATAGTACGCAAGAAAACTTTCGTTTTTTTGTATAGACGTTCAGCAAACTTTTAGTTTTCTTTTTTCCTTGCTGAAACATTATCAAATGCCTGAATGCTTCTATGTTGAGGACTACTGTCTTCGAGCTCGTGCAACAGTTCTATCATGCTACAGAAATTAGTAATGTAGGCAATGCGGTCGTGGTCAGCGCATGCGCTGATCAGCCATAGCAGACAAAATAAAAAATTGTTTTGGATAAGCTGAACTATCGCGGAACACAATCTTAAACATGCGTAGTGGACGAAAGGTCTGCAAAAAATGGGCAGATGTTCCTGGATGCAGACGATAACCCAGATTCCCACTAAAACCTAATTATTGCTTTTTGGCCCATTTACAATATTCCTTGAAAATTGCATACAAATTCATTCTGTGGTATTTGCATTAAGCCTAAGAAATTATGGTAAGTCTAGCCGTAGGCCAACTGTGGGATTTTCCACAGAGAGGCAAACACGGTGAATTTGTCATAAAAAATTGCAATTTTTGGAGAAGTTTGGCCTTTGTTTTGCACGGATCAGTAAGAAAGTCCTCACGGGTCGCGGCCCGGTGGTTGCCGACCATCGCCGTAATAGATTTTAAAATATTACTTACTGTACTTTTCTCTAATATCTTTTGTGCTTGCCGTTAGTTTTCTTGTGACGTTGCTTTTTTTTAAAGCTCGACGCGACACGAAAAAATTGCACAATTCAGGTTAATGAAGGCTACAAGATTGTCTTTAAATAAATAAATAAATAAATAAGCACACCCGGGCGTCTGTGCTAAATATGCTAGAATGATTATAAAATGTTGAAGCACAGACCACAGAAAACGATAAGGTGTTTTGCATCAACGATTGCCCGACTAATCGTAACGATCAACATTCCATATAGAAACATTATTAAAGACAGCTGCAGCCCGCAAATTTTCCTCTGTCAATGAGCAGCGAGTCAAAAATACGGAGCAGATTTCTTTGATATTTACACGAATAGAATACTTAGTTACAACCAGGGGTGTGGGGGGCGGGAACGCGTGTGAACGGCGTTCCCACACCTTTTTCATGTTTTGCATTAAAATGAGTTTGAAGCTGTTTCAAAATGGCTAGTTTTTTGGATGCGTTCCCACACCTTTTTTAGCACTACATCCCTGGTTACAACAAGATGACGTCGAAACTGCATAAAAATTTGAAAAAATTGTACAAAAACACGGAAGTACCCAATTGTCTGCATTCCTTTCTTTCTGTGAGCTGTCGATCCGTCTACTCCAAGCAACTCAAACTTGAGAACATTGGCTGGATCATCGAACTTCTGGCTAACGGTGATGCTGAACAACTGCCAGTACATTAATAGTGCAATAATAGCACTGACGCCATTTAGCCAATTAGACTAACAACTCACAATTTCTTTTGACATTTTTGGCAAGCTATGTCGTAATTAACTGACGTAGTTTCATTGCAAGCATCATTTTCAATGTGCAGTACAATCAAAACTATCTATCGGCAGACTACCATCCCCCAATCCAAACTAGGGTCTCCAAACGTGTTTTGTCAGAGGGTCACGTATGTTATTAAACAACAGTTCAAGGGCTGGACTCAGGGACGTACCGAGTTTAGATGGCACCTGGGGCAAGAAACAAGATTGGCGTCCCCATGTTCGAGCCTAAGTTTTTTTGGGAGCAAATGTACTGTATTGAAGAAAGTACTTGCAACATTACTGGGACTTCTGACTTTTGGGCGCCCCCGCAGTGATTCGGCGCCCGGGGCATTGTGCCCTCTTTCCCCATTGGTTACGCCCCTGGCCGGACTTCTGACGTAATGTTGTTATTTCGGGATATGTTACATTCCACCAAATAAACACATTTTTCGTAGATGTGTTATTTTCTCATTATAGTCAAATAGCTTCACGGGCCGATGAAATGGCATCGAGGGTCGGATTTGGCCCGCGGGCCATAGTTTGGAACCCCTGTTGTACACTATATCATTTAAAGTACTTTCATAGGGTACAGCTAGTAATGACGTTCTGCAATCGTTAAAGGTGTTGCACAATGCCATACTACGGCCTATTACATATTATAGATGTCATATCACACTTTTTTATAAATCTCTTAATTTTNTGAAACTTCACGATCTATATCGATGTGAAATAGCTAAGGTGATCCATAAAATGTGTCTTGGAACGTTGTCAATGTCATTTAAAAACCTATTTCAGAAAATGTCTGTTGTTCATTGTAATAATACAAGATGTGCAACTAAGCAAAACTTTTTATACAGTTTCAACCAGGGCTGGCGTTAGCAGGTGCGGGGCCCGATGAGAAACATTTTTGCGGGGCCCCACTGAGTGACCTGGGTAGAAATTTTTGAGGGGATGCATCAAGTCATGATAATAGAAATAGGTTATATTAAAACAAGAGGAGGCCCGGAAGGGTAACGCCAAGACCTTTATAACACCGATTTCAATGGACAGCACCGTAAAACCCAATAAATCAACGAATTACAACGCTGAGTACCTTCTATCTGGCCAGGTACCTCCTTGACCAGACGGGAAGTTATGAGTGTAGTGTCTGCAGAGAGGGGGTATTGGGTGCTATGCTAGTACATATCCAGAACTAAAAAGTTTGTAGTCGTAGCAAAAGATTCCATGTTTCCAGGCCAGGAATATTAGTCACAGATGACCTACCGCTTCACCTTTTGGCAGTATTCCTTTGCAGTGAAACGTAGAAAACCATGTCCCACCAATTTCGTTTATTGTGAAAACTTGTATTGTGATTGCAGGCGGTTCTATTTGGACTAAATAGTCCAGGTTAGTCTGTAACATTCCGACTCATGAAACCTGGCCAAGTAGCAGGGTTGTTTATTCATCTAAATTTTAAATTTTCTTGCTCGCATGCTTCATCAGGTGCAATACTCGATGAGGTTCCTTCTTTGTCAGACTCAACATTTTCGTAAAGACTTATATCACTTCCCGCACATAAACTTCCACTTCGACTATCTGGCGTAACATGGTCAGGCTGGCTGCCTGTTGCCTACGTTGTCGCCATCTGCAGTGTAATGTGGCATTGAGAATAGTTCCGTTAAACTTGTCCAATGCACCTTTCCTTTTTTCTGCTTCGGGCTTTTTTTGCCTTAGCTTTAGGTCACTTTGGGCTGCCACCAGGCCCGTAGCCAGGTTTTAAGGTTTGGTGGAACAAAATACATTTTTAGGGGACAAGTTGTTTGTTTTTATTAAATGTTTAAAACAAATTTTCCTGAACACGTCCCAATTTGGGGGGCACAAAAAATATTTGAGGGGGCAATGCCTCCGATTCCCCCCGAGTCTGGGGGCCTGGCTGCCAATTAATATTTTCGGCCTATGTCTCTTGGTCTTTAACTCAGAATATTTAGCTCAGTTGCATAAAACATAGTCTCCCTATATCAACTGCTAAAGCCGAAAAACAAAACACCAGCAACACCTGCCTATCACTTTATTATTTCTACATGGAAATGGCTACAGTGAAATCCTCTGAACAGAGCACCGATTTAAGAATTACCAACCGCTATGTTTTGAATATCCTGGAGGAGGTTTAAAATTATTTTCTCTGTTAACACTGAAGGAATATACAAAGGGATTGTACTGTACATCTCCCAATAAGTTTAAACCTAAAACAGGCAAGTGTTGCAGTAGCTTCAAACTTCCACGAAATTTATTCCACTTTGCACCTTTTCAGACTTCTTGCATCTTTCAGTTTATTAGGCTATATCTCAGAAATTACGACGCCAACTTGTGAGATTGATGCCATAATCTTTGTTTTGGTAGTATTTCATGACGCAATTTTTGCAACATTATGAGGCTTACTTAACTTGAACCAAATTATCTCTTGTGTTACTTTGCAAATGCTTAACTGTTAGCAATTTTCTGTTACTTTTTAATGAATCGTTATTTTTTGTACAACTGAAATAGTCATTCATAATTAGAACTAGGCTTATTTCAATAGTCTTCACCAATCTCAGGTTGCCTCATCAAATCTGTACGAGAGGGAAATGGACAACGTTATTGAAAGACTGACTAAGCAGCACGCATTTGCAATTACGAACAAAAAGTAAATTTTACCTTCAGAAGACAAGTAGTAGTAACTGTTGAAACATCAACTATAGAACCGTATTTTGTAGCAACTATTGAAACCTGATCTGCCAAGTGCGAAACGCTTTCATAAATGAAACAGAAAACAGCCTCAAAACTTAACCATCTCTGCCTTGTCTTAACGAGGTGCTACGGAAAAAGCTTGACGAAACATACTGAAAACAATGACCATTCTTACTAAAGAATTTTGAGGGCGCCCGCGCAGTTCACTTGGATTTTCGTTGGCAATAGATCCAACGCTTACAAAATGCTGTGCCTGGGCCCTGCAAGAGATTTTTTTACTTTGACCTTGCTGACTGCAAAGACATTTTGAGAGACCGCAAATGCTTTATCTGAATACCGAGATGATTGTAAGTAAGGTTTTCGTGTGTTTTGATGGTGGTAGTAAAGCGAGTTTATACTGCATTTTGAGAGACCGTTGGAATAATTTAGGAACCGTTTTGGTCTCTCAAAACACCTTGAAAAACACTGCGCCCCGCGCCGGCACTATAAACAATCAGCTTCGACACAAAGTGCAAATTTGTGTTGGTTAGTAAGCGTAGCGCGGGGCTCCCTTTGGCGCGGGGCATGTCTAGAAGAAATCGGTCAAATCGACTTAAACCCGGCCCTGGTTTCAACAAATGCTGGTTAAAAGACAAGAGCTAATTTCTGATCGAGGAAATTATCTTTGGGTCAAACCTAGAACAACACATCAAAGATAAGTCTCATAATGTGTTCAGCCAAGAACCGTCGCCAGAAAATCTTCAACAGGGTCTTGACATGATAAAAATTGACAAAACTCCACTAATTTTGTCAGTCTTGTCGTTTGTGATTTATTGGCATGCATTTCTGTTGGTGTGGTGCTTGACATACAAAGTCAACTGAGCCACTGATCTGGTCCTTGGCTCAAGTCCGGGTCACTGTTTTATGTGTCTTTGCTTGTGTTTCTCAAATGAAACAACGAACGAAATGTTTCATTCTAAACATAGCTTGAAAAAACAGCCACTATAAATATATAAATAAAGTTATAATTTGATTACACTATAAAGCAAAAAAATCAGCGGCTCTTCCTTCTGCGGGTACGTTGCATGACCTCAAAGTACAAAACAGAAATCCATGCTAATCTAAAAACTATTTAGATTAGCAGAAGTTTTTTCTGTTTCGGAAATGTAAAAAAAGTTTAAATATATTCAAGATTAGCTTGATTATGTATCACAGAAGAAGATTGTTTGGCGCAAAATGTTTTGCAACTCTACAGCCCAATTCATACCACGCATTGGTGGAGTTTCTAAGTCCGTCTCAGTCTCAAAGCTTACTCATATTTTTGACTCCACAACATCTCTAAAGTTCGCCAGCGCTATAATCGCGATATTAGACACCATCACGACTGCTCCGATAGCTTTCAAAGACTTGCTAGGTGTTAACTATGACTTCGCTGGATCCATTTCGATTGCTTATAGGTCTCGATAGTTTTTTACAATCAAAGCTTTTCCTGCTCAAAAACCAACAAATTACAACTGAAAAACACCGCAAAGCATTTCTTTTCATGATAAACAGGTTCGGTGCATTAAATTCTGAGCACATTGCGTTAATCAAATTTGTGCGGAGTTTAAATATTGGAAAACTGTCATCCATTTAGACGTCGTACCCCGCCTTTACGCCATTACAACCTTGTCTTGGCCTAAAACAATTTGCCTGTAGTTCAGGGTTTTTTCAAGGAAAATGTTAGGTACCCGGTATGGATCTGTAGGGACCCGATTTCTCTGATTTTAGGGACCCGGTGATAATTTTCTCTGATTCTAGGGACTCGATTTGAAATTCTAGGGACCCGAATCGGGTCCCTAAAACGCCAAAAAAACCTGCTGTACTTATATTTAGCCTTGAGTGGTTCGTAAAAAGTTGTTGCGTTGGAGTGTTCATTTGTAAATTTTGCCTAGGCCATATTTTGGCTTTCGAGTGGATAAAACTTTTTTGGTTGTGATCTTCGTATAAACCCAAGCTTCCTATTATGGTCACAAGACTATACTGCTGTCCATGAGTTCAGCTGACCCAAATTGTTTCGGTCTTTAACTGTGTCGTTAATCGAGAGGTGAGATGCTTTATGCACCAAAGGCAGAGTTGTGCATAACGCAATCGCAAAGACATACACTGCAGTGCGAACGTTCGGGTTGAAACGTGTACAGATTGAGTGGTGCAAGAGTTAGGATTGCTGTATTCATGACCTGCATAGATCATGATGCTGCTTATAGCTAATCGCAAATTTTCCGTGAATGCAGTTGAGTGGATAGGAGCAGTGGTTGGCTGATTGGTACAACAAAAAGTAACGTTGGCATGTTGGAAATAATGGTATTATGTGATGCGTCAGGATATTTTTCAGGCGAGCAAAGGATTAACGTTTGAACGTATATGGAATACTAAAAATCACTGATGGAATCTCAAAACGCGTCCTCAAGACCAGTTTTGTTAGTTTCGGTCTCGATTTTGTGAATGGTAGGCAGGGCCGGATTAACCATTGAGCAAACCGGGCAAATGCCCGGGGCATCACGCTTTTGGGGGCCTCGCGATTGAATATCGAAACATTCCTTTACTGGTTTTCACTGTTTTTAGGCTGCTCACCAAGCGTAAAAATTGCAAAGCTTTTTTATTACTGCGTTTAGCATATAGGTTGAGGAAACTGACAGCTTTGGAATTTATCGTTTTTGAGTGATTTAAAAGAATTGAACCAAACAGCGCCACGCTTTATAAACCAAGAATTAGATCGAAATCAGTGCATCCATGGCCGCCCGCAGAAATTTTTCCAGGGCACAACTTCGAAATTGTGCTTTTCCTTTTGAGATTGCTGACGATGCAATGTAAATGGACGTTTACAAAACGTTTTACCTTTTCTACGCCATTAGTCTGTGCTGGTTGAACCTCAATTCTCAATCTTTTATCTGAAATATTTTCTACACTTCGGCTATCAAAAATGCTATTTTTTATAATGTGCCAAGTATCCATTTTTGCGAACAATTTCCACAAATAATTCATAATTTAAGAATAAAATAATCAACGGCCAAACAACATAAGCGGTGAAAAACCAAGAAAGTAAGACACTCTCGCGAAGCTATTTCAAGCAATGAGAAGTAGAGCTCTATGTGGACAAGACTACCGCACAACCAATTAAAGTCAGAAAACAATGCAGGTTTAAAAAAATTAGCAAATGAATTCCCAAAACTCGCCACAGCAAATATAGTTTGCACGTAGTGATCACTAAGAAGTCAGAACTAAACCTTAGCGATAAAGACATGTTCCCACAAGTCTGCATAGACGTATTCGAACAAACCACGCATTTTTATACTGTGTGAAAAGAAGCCTGCATAAGAGTCGTTTGATTAACTTAAGCTATTCACTCGGGCACGTTGATCACAGTCTCACACCAACAATGGATTTTTGAAACTTGTGGAAGCACTGCTACAGATTTACTCATGCTTCTTTTCACACGATATCGCGGTATAAAACTATACTTGGCTTACCGTTATCAGCAGCAGTGGCGAACAGAGGGGAGGGGCAACAGGGTGACGACCCTGAGAATCCAAGGTAAAGGGGCATCCAAAGAGTGAAATTACAAAAATTAATAGGCTGTAAATAGATGATTTTTTCGTGACATACTGCATGGATTTACATTTTTGAAAAAATTTTTGTCACCACTGGTTTTTACGTATTGAAGTGCCAATGATTCTCCCATTCTTCGATACTTGGGACCTATATTCTAACAAACTGATAGTAAAGGTAACTTTTTCCAGACAGTGCGATCAAGGGAAAATCACAAAAAAGGATTGAAAGATAACTGTGGACGTTTAATTGATTTTCTGAGAAATTTTTCAAAACTGTCCTATTTCAACTAGCTTGATTTAGCTGACTTTTTAATGCATCACTAATTTCCCGTTTCGCTGTTTGATGTGGCAACCCTGGGTGTACGCTAATATAGCCTCACACCTATGCTTGCAATATGTGTATCAAACGAGCTTCGTCATTAATTGGTAGTTCAGGCGGATTGATCATAACAGCTAATACAAACCCGTATCTGTACTGCCCCCTAGCAGGGCTAACGAGAGGGGTTGCAAGAGGTACATCGCACCTGGGGCCAGTAGGTACTGGGGCTTTCTCCAACTGCATCGCTGGTAGCTACATTTGTAAATCTTAGCATGGTAGGCGTTTTATCTGTATTCTTATTGCTATATAAATAAACTATACAAGTTTCGATGAGAGCCCGAAAAGATAGGGGGACCGGCATCGGTATTAGTACCCCTGGTACAATTTCTCTCAGAGACCTTTTCCCCATAAGTTATACACATAATAGCCACATAATAAAAAACGAAAATTTTCTTGCGTACTTTATGCGCATTCTCAATTCTTGTGTAGTTTAGCAAGTTTCAAACTGTCAACCTGGGTGTCCGCCAATCTAGCCGAATACTTTCTCGGCTCGACTGCTATTCGATGCAACATTCAAGCAGCCTGATGTGTTTGCAATTGTCAACTTCCTAAACGTAGCGTTTAGTGCATTTTACTCCAACTGCCTTAATGCGCAACCTTTAACTTTTGCGGTCGTGAACTGCGCTGAAAAAGCATTGATTGTGTTTTACTCAGAACCATCGCCAGAAAGATTTCAATAGGGGGGCTTTGCGTTTCTTTGGGGTGGGCTTTGCATTTATGCGGGGGGGCTTGACATTCTAAAAATTGACAAACTCTACACTGATCTAAAGTGTTTCATGTTTCAATTTGCGGGAGCTTGGAGCTTTGTTTGGGGAGGACAAGCCCACCAAAGCCCCCCCGTAGCGACGGGACTGGTTTTACTCCCCTGTTTCAACACTTTGCCGGATGTTTTTGGAGTTATGAACTGATCTGTCTTTGCGATGAGTGCTGTGTTTTGCTCCGGTCTCCTAACTTGGAGCGCTGATAACTTATGTTCATGACAGTGACACATTGTACAACGAGTGAGGAGAGGGCGTGCAGAATGATATGCAATATATGTCAACAAACTTCTGCAAAACGTTGGTTTGCAAACGTGAATATGGCATTATATTGTGACATCACAAACAGCGTATATCCAGTAACAATGACCGTCATGCGCCACTGCTCAATACTATAATTTGGTAGGGAGGCACACAATCAAGCAGTCGCCCCAGGAATCACCAGATTTCTGCACGACACTGATCAGGAGTGTCACTGCCTCGCTGCATTACCTGGCAAGATGTCTATGTTCACATGCAGGGCTCCTATTCAGTGATTTCAAATAAATCCAGATTCCACACCAAAAAAACACATTCGTACAATCAAAACCCAGAAAGCTTGTGTTACTAACAAAAACATAGTAAGGTGCTTTTTTTAATTGAAACGATAATCCAGTACTGATTTAATTATAGTTCGTCTTCCAAATTTTTATTCTGCAGCGCAAACATTAACATTTGGATGACCTTTTTGTTGCCCAAGACGTTTTTCATAACGCTGGTAACATACTCCGTTGATGATACGTGTCTCTCACTAATTGCAGGAGCGCATTTGTTATAGGAAATTTTGTGCAATCTTGAACTGCAGCGGGATCTAAAATCCCACAAAAAATAGAATCCCAATGCCTTCTTCCTCAAATTGAATTTTGTTTTTTAATTTGTATGCATATAGAGCAATACCGAAATTTAAACATTCAGTCCGAACCCTTGTTTCTTCAGTTTAAGTTGCACTGAGCGTTTAGGGGGCCTCGCGGTCACGACTTTGCCCGGGGCCTCGCGTTCATTTAATCCGGCCCTGATGTTAGGCCTCAAGCTGTTTATCTCGAGACTTGAAATGATCTATCGGCAGTTCGTCACGGGTGAGTAAAGCTTTAGTTATTCAATCCGATGGCGGCTCTACGGGGCTTTTGGGA
>JGI24021J15306_10002012_pt1 | contig 21167 bp, 4 predicted proteins | sample Ectturendosymbi1_FD_15306 | JGI IMG/M metagenome (IMG submission 15306)
CTTGCGAATTATCTTGACCTATTTAGGAGATCACTGTGGTGTAGGTTTACAGTTAATCGAAGAAACAAGAAGGTAGTTTAGTTGGAAGGACCCCTAGATTTGGTTGTGAGTACAGTCAACTGTTTACCACAAATTATGTGCTTTCCTTGGCTATTGTACTCACAAGCAATTGTTTCCTTTTCAAGGCATTTTGCTTTCATAACTTCAGCCCCCTCTAAAAAAATCCTGGCTGCGCCCCTGGCGGTAAGCATCCGTTTGATCTGCCGACAGAGTTTGCTTAGTCAATCTTATAGTTCGGATGGAGAGATATTGCTGTCTAGATTTAGAAAAAAACAATCCTTGACCTGTTCATTTGATATATCTGCTTCATGCATCTATTCACGTCATTGTGCTAAAAGTTTTGTAAGACTCTTATGCCTTTTTAGTTTAGTCAGAAACTTTTACCTATCGCACCCCACCCAAAACCGAATGGAAATTTTGATGGCAGATTGACTCGAAGGAAGTTGCGCATAATTTCAAAACTCAAAAAGGGAAAATTGCTAGCCACTGGTGGACGATCACGTTGATAAACTTTTCGGCAAATGCGCAAATAGATTTTTTAAGGTACAGCCGAATTTTCTGGTTCTTGTCGCTATGCATAATTCATGAAAAAAACTTTGAAATCATCAAGTGCGCTGGTACGTGGCTCCCGATGGGAGTAGTGAAAAGTAATAATTTCGTTACGGAGTGACTAGATTATTAAACTTCATACTTTAGCGTGAATGACATCTGTGAACATTTAACTGTTATATGACTTCTTATGATTTCTTATTGGAACATCGTGTCGAGGCTGATGTGCTGGTAGCAGATAGAACAACCCAGTGTGCTTGCAGCATTCTTAAGCAGATACTGAAATTTTACTATCTTTGACCAAAGTATAAACTGATATCCAAAGCCTATCTGAATTCTATAACTGTTCTCAACCCACGAGTGAACTTCTTTCAAAATATTATTAATTGCTGGTAGGCTGGGTTCGAATCCCGGTGGTACAAATAGAGTATATTTAAACTTTCCTTTCTTTACTTTGTTCATCAAGTTACTACAATTCAAGTATTTTTTTTGAGTAGCCAGCTTGAAGTGCTAACAAAATACCAGAGTGAATGAAATAGTAAACCGCTATTTCCCCCAAACAACAAAATTACCACAAGTGTTATGACAAATAACGGCCTATCTGATATAAAAGCAGACTGTTGTGAATTCAAGTGCGGTTCAGTCACTATTCAAACAAAAATGGATATTTACACAAGCAGCCATGCGGAGTAAAACCATTCAACCGTACTTATTGTTGGCAAATTGAGGCACACTGACTCGATACCCTCTCCAAAAATCACGAGGTTCTTTTTCGGAAAATTTTGCAACATAACTAACATAAGGGTCGGAAATTTAATTTCTGACAAAAGAACCAACATTTTGAAAAGTTTTTACGGTGCTCTGCGCATAAAAAAAGCGCAGGCGTTTTTTAACGCTGTCCTCCTGTGGTGGTTTCGGAAGATCGTAGGTGCAGCCCTGGTGATACGCATCATACACATTTATATCATGTAATTGCACTAGGTGAAATAAAAACAGAATTTCTTGACATCTTTTCTTAAGTTAAAGATATAATTTCTTAGATCTGAACAATCGAATTCAACTACAATACAGTGTTCATCTTCGTCGCATTTGTTTAGATTCGTGTCGCAGCTGCATCAGTACTTCAGCACTCCTCCCACTTATATTTTGTGCAACTTCGAGTACAGAAATCGAGATAAGCCTTAACGCTGAGTATGGTTCGAAAACCAGGCCTGACAGAAAATTTCTGTGCCAACAAAAATCAATCCATTGACGTTTTCGTCCACACGAAATCCATTGTTTAAGTAAAGCAATTAATTCTTATGTAACCTGCTCCTAAACCAAAACAAAATCTTGTTTGGATGTCCTTATCTAAAACCAGTAGAGAAACAAGCACTTTTTTGAGAATCCAGTGCCGGTTGAACTAATTCTTCTCCACACTAGCTTGTAAGCCTTATGTGTAATATTTACATCAGTTTTTGTCATCCCACTTAAACTAGCAGGCGGGAAGTTGAGCTCTCACCCATTTCCCTCTAACGATACTTTACCGCAAAGTTCTGCGTAAAACGATAATCCAGGAAACAAAGCAGTGAAAACCGACAGTTCTTCCATTTAGTTTTCTTAATTGACAAGGTACGTAAGGATGAACGTACCATTACTACCGCCAAAGAATGATTTGAAACTAACAAACCTTGACCTCGAAACGTAAAAGCATTTCATTTCAACTAAGGAAACTTTTCTGTTCAGAATAAAATTTCATCAAGTTTTCACTATGGAAATAAATTACGCATTTGATTATCTTTTTGAAACTTGCTGTTTAATTTTTTGTTTCACTGGCTTGAAACATCTACATAAAAGACCGACGTGGCAGATCAATTAACTGCGGCTTTTACTGAAATTACTAAGACTTATGAGTCATGTGAGGACAGACCACGATGAAGCGCTGGAGCTTTTCCAGCAAAATACCTCCAGCAAACACTTAATTCCTTTTACAAAATGTGTGAACATCATCATGTTTCTCTAAACACCATGGTCCATTAAGTCGCGTGTCGTCGAACGATCTTCCTATTGCTATCATGCCAAGTAAACCAAATGCACAACGTGTACAAAGAGGACGTGACCGAAAAAATGTCTGATGAAAAGAGGCGTGGTCGTTTTTCTCGCCTGGCAAGACAGATGCGCACAGGCCCGTAACCAGGGGGTGTAGAGGGGACGAAGCCTTCCCTGCAAAATTTTTGAAAACTATTGGACATAGTTGAAAATATTTGGACCCCTCTCAGAAAACTCTTCGCCACCCCTGGTGTCGCAAGCTGGTTACGGGCCTGGATGCACATGTGATATTCTGAAATCGCGAAAACCTTGAACGCCTTCAACAGAGTAACCAGTTGTTTTGTTTGATTACAACCAAGTCATAGATCGGTTTAACGCCTGGGCGGTTGTTTCGTGTCTAGTAAAGTGCTACGTTTTAGAATGTCCATGTGTACACATGTACTGTATTATGCTATGTACGCATGACTGAGGGCTGCCTTAACCAAAATCTGATAAACATCCATATGCGGCTTCCTCAGAAAAGCGATAAACAGCAAATACTTGATGCCAAGGAAGATATTCATACACAGCTCTTTTCTTAGCTTCGTTAAAATTTTGTTTTCTTTGACCAACTTTTCTCATACTAACTCGGCTGTTTCCGAATTCATCAAACCAAGAAAATAGTCTTATTTTTCGCTGCAGTTGCAATATGCCAATGTCCTAGCCGTACTCCACCATCTTCTAATGGTTCTCTTCATATGCGCCAGTCTGTCAGATTTGCAAGTTCGCCGTGTGCCATTCAGGTTAAATAGACAGATTTGAAAATCCTTGTGCATAGCAATCCCTTATTTCCAAATAATTGAAAAACCTCACCCGTTAGAGACTAAAACTCCTTAATGAGGAATATTGTTTTAGTTCTCTTCACTCTGCGTCTTCAAGTCTTTGGACATTAGTAACACACACCATGTGTAGGCCTAATGGTAAAGGAACTTATGATTCTGATAGTTCTAAATGTATTTTACATTATCTGCTTAACTAATGCTAAATGTAACTCTTAGTTGGTGTTCGTATAGTGCTGCAAGTAGAAATTTCTGGTTACATTACGCATTTCAAACAGAGCTAAAACTGCTAGCACAACTGTTATGCAGCACAGTACCATAAGACGCAGACAAAGGTATGAAAAGTCAGTGAGGTTCTTTTTCAGCATGATTTCGTTGTTTTCATCATTCTACTTTACCTCTGACGCATACGTTTGTGAGATAAAGAAAATTATGTTGCAACCGACCAACGAAACGAGTGCGTAGAAATCAGTGCAACAAAGCTTAATAGAGCCATTAAGTCTTCTGCGGTTTATACCAGTATTTATATTCAGAGAAGGAAATTAAGTAACCTATCAAGCTAGTCCTTGAAAGTGGTCACAGATATGATTATCAGTTGATCATCTCATAGCCCCTTAAAGAATAAGACTCCTCTGCAACTTAATATATTATGTAATTTACAGTTTTTTTACCAACGTAACGGCAAAATACAGCCGAAACTCAGCTCGGTGTTAATTAACTCGGTGTTACCAAGCTCTTCTATCAAAACCTCACACCCGTTTTAGCTGCTTTACTGCACTGAATGTCGTAGCTGGAGAATTTTGCGTGCTTTCACGCGGCAGCTCATATCTGCCAAGGAAATGTTAAGCGGTGCCTGGATGGAAAGCTCAATCGTTGCAATCCATCTTTTTCCCTATGTCGCACGCCAGACCCTGTCATCTTTTTTTCTAGCAGTCTACGGTGTGACGTCAGAAGCGACGGATTGTGCCGTGGCGATAATGGAGAGCGGCGGATGGAGGATGATCGATTTTTGTGACAGACTGTGAACAATCAAACCGTTTATTTTACTTCAGCGCTCCTTGAACATTTTCGACGTTTGAAAAGCATTGCATGAGAGTAAAGGTCTTGACCAACTGCAGAAGTAGTAGTGGTGTAACAACTTTTCATTCGGGTATTGCAGCTTCACACAAGGGGAACTGTGTGGACTTACTCGCTGGTTGGCCAGATCTTCGTTCAATGTGCATTGACTAAGCTCGCACCAATGCTTCACCACTCCACTTACACTTTAGTTGCAGTAGGCCCATGACTAAAGCACAACTGCATAAAAAAACTGATTTTCTTAGTTAAAACCAGCGCTCTAGAAATTCCACGTGTGTGTGCCAGGCTGGTGGCTGTTATTTTGCTAAACGATTTCACAAATCAGCAATTTATTACTGCATGCACTCACGCAGGATTTTTCGTTTGAACCTCACGAGGTTTGTAAATCACAGCACAATAAAAACAGCTCTTCCACAGCAGGTCATACGTTTTGATTGTGAGATTGAATCAAAATCGTGCGTGAAAAGTTGCCAGTAGGACTCTGTCGGAAAGCGCAGACGTGAAACCTAGTTTTAAAAATTCTATAGTCATGTTCGATGATTTATGTTATTTCAACCTACAGCACTGTTTCTGAGGTTCTTGCTTGTCAGCTTATACAAACTTGCAATATCAGACGGTAAAGTCTCCGTTCTCCAAAGGGTGCTTTAAGTTGTTTGTAACTAAGTAAAAAATATTTCAAGCACATGTGTCAAATAAAATAACTTCAAACATACTTTGTAGAAGCATGTCTTCGGTTGGTAGATCAGCGCTTAGCATCATTTGCTAAAAGACAAACTTCAAGCACTTTTGTAGAAAGCTCGCGAACACAATTAACCTTCAAAACAGTTTCCACCACCAAGACCTTACCCACTGCGTTATTACCAACAGCGCTAGGATGCATGCATTTCTGCAAGAAAATGTCACTTGCTCTTACCCATTCTGACTATTTCAGGTTTGCTTTCAACCAGCAATCACTTGTTTGACGACGCTGTCGGAAGTAAATATACGTTAGACAAGATACAGAGTTCGCAGATTGGCAAATATTTGCTTTCCATCTTCGCTAGTTGATATTACATGCAGAGAGCAGAGGAACGTCACACTTTTGTCAGTGTTCTCCTTATATTTTACAACGACCGCAATACTGGACTGACAAAAATAGCAAAACAAGCATGAACAGCAACCAAAAACCCAGGTTCTTCCAATTACTTTTTTAACTGCGAGTTCTGTGTTTAAAAGATAGATATGCGAAACTGTGCGGTACGTTTTAAATACACGTGCAAAAGTGCGCTCACAATCGCGTTATAAAAGCTGATAATATTTATTTTAAGTTTTTTTTGCAAAAACTCATTTTTGTGCGGACTAGTAACTTCGCATTTATTATGCACGAGTAGCGTGCTTGAAAAGGCTTACTCGGAAAGCAGGAGCAATCTTTAACAAGCTCTCAGTTGGTTTCAGCGAAAGAGCAGCATACTGGACTGCTCGGCTTGACATGGCATATTTACATTTTACAGGCAAAGGAGAAATAAGCACTCCGTTGTTTGTGACTTCGCTGATCTTATGCTGAATGTAACAGATGATGTACTGTGTGCAGGGCCGGATTTAAACATGTGGAGGCGCCAGGGCAGCCTTTGTGTGGAGGGCCTCAATAGGCTGTCTCAAGGAAATATTACTCAATCAAGGAAATAGTATTAATTAGCTGTAAAAATGTAATCATAAGTAAAGTTCGTGGCTCATGACCATGGAGGCCCCTGGGCTGGTTTCCATTTTGCCCTCCCCTAAATCGCTTCTGACTGTGTATATTAATGATGCCTGCACTTCATTGTTGAAACTATTTTTTTCCTAAAAATTCAAAGGTTTTCATGCGCATGCTACTTTTTTCAACTTTTGGACAATCGCATAATTCTGTTAACAGGAATAAAACTGTGTTGATTCATAGTGTAGATCCACCACACTTTCCCTAAGTCAGCCTTAACTTTAGAATGTGAATGCCATCGCATCTCTTGACATCAAAGAATTTCAAAGAAAGAGTACTGTTTTGTCTGTAAAACATTATTGCGTTTCTCGCACTTGCTGAAACGTAACAAGCATTGGCTCTGCCCATTTTTAATCAACAACATAAGGTAAATCGCTTTCGTACATCTGATGTGTATATGTACTAGTTCCAAAACATACAGTTTGTGTCACTGCGAAGGTAAACGCGAGTCACCCAAAAAGCATAAAGCGACAGTTGCAGGAAGTTCTGACTGGTGAAAATCCTTTCTTATTATGGCTAAACATTTTTAGACCATCTGACCTCTACTTGAAACAAAAATGTTTCATCAATGACTATCGAAATGTTTCAATAGCCTAGAGACAGAATTGCAAACTTGCAAAAAGTATTTATATTTTCTGTGCATCTATTCAAATATTTGCTGCAAGCATCAAGCAAAACGTTTTGCTTGTTTGCAATGGAAAGAATGATAAAACCTCAAGTAGTGGGACATTTTTTGAAATTTGTTTTCCACCAGTGAAGGCAATGAATGCTGGTAAAATTAAGTTAACATCTTTTCCGCTTTACTGAGGTATCATTTTCTTGCATGAGGATATGAGAAGCGCAGCACTGCGAAGCCTCTTGGTTTCAGCGACGACATTCGCAAGCTTGCTTTCAAACGAAAAACTAGGGTAACAAGTCTTTCCAGCGCTTTTGTGGAGAGTACTGTAGTTAGTTGAATATGTTAATAACAGTAACCTTTAGTCCTTTACTGTGACGTGTCATAAAGATGTGCAAATGGAAAGTTTTCTTTAAAAATGTGCCAGTTGTAAAACACTCTATTGGTGAAATGAAACTCAATTGTTTTATTTTTCTAAAATGCGAAGTAAAAAATTGGTCTAATTGGTAAACACTTTGTTTTGGTATATGTTTCGACCGATCAGACCGAGAATGGAATTTTCCTGAAGATTTGGCCACCGTTATTAATCCAACAGATTATGGAATTAAACTTTGGTGCATTGGTTCTTTTGTGGGAGATTTTGTTTAAAAACACTCTTCAAGGTCCAATAGTCCTTATTTCACCTTCATAAGATTAAAGCACAGGTTACGAACGCCAGGAAAGAGACGGCTTATTAACAACCCTCGAAGTCATGCTTTCTTTCAAAACAGAAGTCAACAAACTACAACGTGTAAGTACTCCCCCATATCCAGACCTACCTCGTACAAGCTTGTGTTTGAGGAGTGGAGTGTAAGACAAGGCGATGAATGATGCTGCGCATGAACCCGTCTTTTTGAACTAAAAACCGTACCGCAAAATGCTAGCATAAAACAATCAGCGTCGCAGATTTTTACTAAGAAAGGCAAACCACTCCAGCAGGGCACATCATCAGTAATGGGCATGAGCTGATTTGCTGATGCATCTGCGTTTCCAGCTCATGATCAGTGTTTTTTCCGGTTCAAAGCCTAAGAGATACGAATTTGTACTGCAAGAAATGCTCAAATTTACTTCGTATTTTGTCATGGAATAATTGAAAGTTTTGTAGCTTAATTAACGTCAGTAAACGCTTTGCAAAACGATATCATTAAATAAACAATAAATACTTTCATTTGAACAGAATTTCAAACTACACACAAAACATCAAGCTTCACTAAACAGAGCAAAAGTTTAGGACAAACAAGTTCGAAGACGCTCCATCAAAACTCCATACGTTGCTGCAATGAAGAAAATTACCAATGTTTCTATTAAAAGTTACAAAACAGATTCCTAATTCACCGATATTTTGGTGCCACGTGAAAAGTGAGAAATCGTTCTTTTTTCTTCTAAAACATTGAAAGGAATGCTACCCCCGACAACACTACAACCTACGGTACAAACATGTGCATCTTGCTGCTTACTGTGATTGACTTAGTACTGCCATATTTGGTTTACTTATAAGATTACGTTCCTTTTTCTTCGTCAGCTGCAGATTTAGAAGTCACATTAGAGGGAGAAAGTTGGGAAAGGGGTCAGGCAGTGGTGTGGGAGCTGGGGGTGCAAGCGCACCCCTAAAAGTTTGGATTTCTCAGAAAATTGGGTAAAATCTCAAAAAAGTTGAGTAAGGAAGCTTCGACATTTTAACAATATTAATGAAATTATGCTTCCTTGTTATTGAGTGTATAAATGAAAGTTTACTGTGTCGTAGCAACACATTAAATATATATAAAATCAATGAACTACTTCTAGTAACTTGGTGTTTTCGTTTGTGAAAGTTGATGAGTTACTGACTCACTTGAAAGTTTTGGCAAAAGGAGACATTTCATTTATGTGCTTTATTAATTGTACACTGAGGGAATCGTGTATATTGCAGAACACCCTACTGTACTTCATTTTAATAGAGTGAGTCTGTGCCAGGCAACTATAGAAAAGCTTTTGCTTTTAATTTTAGCTACAATGTTTGGATGAACACATTTTGTTATACATTTTTGCATGTTGCATATATGTGCAGTTGAATAGACAATGCTGTGAGACCCACGGCATAGTCATAATATAAATAACATCATACATGCCACATATATCACATTTATGTCTTCTGAGAAGGAAGAAGCTTCAGGTTCTACCTCAGCTAGGTGTGAGGTTACTTGCTGACAGCAACACTCGCAACGTGAATGTAAAAACTCAGAAATGTGAGGCAGATGCTCAAGAATACAGAGCCAGCTGGCTTCTGACAATGTTCTTGTACATCCTAGCGTACTTTTTTCAACCAGTTTTCAAGTACAACATTTTCTATTTTGCAAGTCTACAGCAGCATAGTAGAGGAAAACATAGTGTACCAAGAGCTACACAAAATGTGTAGGGAGAAAATTGTCGCATAAACGTTTTTCGGGCAAATTTTGGAAATTCGGGCAAAATGTCCTTTGCACCAGCCAAACATTGCCTGCTCCTATAGCCATGGGGTCAGGGTACATATTTATAAGTATATTTCTTGCTAAATTCTTTTTTCCTATAAATACATCAAACAGTTTTGATAGCTTTAAAACTCGAGCGAGCAGGATATCAAACTTGCTTATAAGAGGAGTTGCGGTTTCTGAGAACGCTTAAACCAACAAGAATTTCAATTGTTCGAAAAACTCGCTAGGCTAAAGTAGGCACCGCTTTGGCTGATTTACTTTTTTGTCATCATAGGCTTGGTTTTGTGAGTACAATAGTGTGAACATGGTTTTGAATCATCGAGTTTCCTGACTAAAATACGGTTAATAAATCTTCTCCGAATTGCAGAAAAAGGATTTTTAACTCTGGTTTGAAGTTTGAACAGATTTCTTGCCGTTGCAGAAACGTGTTTCACTATGTACGTCATTCAAAGATTAAAACAATGCTAACCAACAATGTTTTTGACAACCTAAAAAATTGAAATACTTTCACTTTTACTGTATTGAAAACGTTTTACTTTTGCGTATGTCGTTACTGTCATGATCACGAAAAGGTGGAAAATTGTCATTCAGCTTTCTCATGCGATGAGAAGCTTAACACGACAACTAAGCTGCAGAAGCAGTTATTTTTTCAAGAAGACGCTCCCTTACGTTTGCAAGATTTAAAGAGCCTGTATGTACTATACATTCCGTAGGCGTTGTCAGTTGTGCGACCAAAAACATACGACGGTACCATTCCACAACAAATACAACAGAGGACTTGAAAGTTATAGACCGTTTTGCTCTAACGACCACATTTTGAGTAAAAACTTTCAACCATCCTGATGACAAAATTAGCCTTGGACAAGGCTAATGCAACATCGTACACAATTTGTTTTTTATAAAGCATGCGAACAGTACATGTCCCAAATGGCAAGGTAAGCGTATGCACAAGCACAAGATCGTACGCAAGGCGGGTTGGGGTTAAAACCCCCCTTGAGCTTGATATTTTACAAAAGCTTTATTACCTGTGCAAAAGAGATTAATTGTTTTCGCATACTTTTTGCTTGTTAATTTGTCGACTTAATACAAATACCACGGAATGAATTTGCATGCAAATTTTAAGAAACATTGTAAATGGGCCAAAAAGTGATACTGCAATTAGGGTTTGGTGGGAATCTGGATTGTCGTCTGCATCCAGAAACTATCTCATCACTTTTTGCAGACCTTTCGTCCACTACGCATGTTTAAGATTGTGTTCCGCGATAATTCACTTTATCCAAAACAATTGCCTTTATTTTGTCTGCTATGGCTGATCAGCGCAAACTTCGCCAAAACGTTGGTTTGGAAAAAATGAATATGACGTCAAATTATGACCTCAAAAACAACGCACACCAAATACAATGACCACCTTACGCCACTGAATGAATCCCTCCCATGAAAATTTTCTGCGTACGCCTCTGACAATGCATCATGTCGTGGACAATGATTTTTTATCACAAACACGTGCCCCAAACACCAATCAGAACAGTTTGCAAAGTAACAATATCTCCTGACACAGCAAATATTGTTACTATGCTGCTCTTGGAAATATTTCCATAGTTCGGCTTTTTCTTCACTCACAAAAGCAACGACTGATTTTCGCGTAGGTTGAAAAGTGCTGAGGATTGCAAGTTAGGGTTTCAAAGTTACAAACAGAAGAATGCAAGGAAAACAGCTGGAAAACTAAACTATCTCAGAGTTCAGGATTAAATGCCACATTAACCAGCTGATGAAAATCAATCTGTGCTTTCCTGATCTTCGAGTATTCTTAACAGTATGCTAGCTTTTCAGGTCTTGATATCAAATCATTTTGAACACATTGGCCCCGACTTGAGAACAATTTGTAAATTTGTAAAAAAATACAGATTTCCCTTCACTCCCGCCTCTTGCACTTATGACTGCCACTTTATACACAAAACTCTTGGCCTGTCATCAGCCGGAGCTTGCAACAGACCAAGGCTGATTTTCGGAGTATGATTACGATCGAATACTGGTTGATAAAAGTGTTTAATAATAAATGGAATATTATTTTAGTCACGTTTCCGGGCAAAACGTCCCTGTCTGTAATTTCGCTATAGTCCCGATGGGGAATAGTGTAATTTATTTGGTGGTGGATTGGTGGTTTCTTTTAGTTAGAAATCCTTTTTATAAACCGGCTTTTCATGTGTGGAGTACGTTGTTCAATATTTTATGAGGCACCAGAAAAAAACTAAGAAAGGTTTCGTTTTCGCACAAGAAAAAAGGAAGCTTTCGTTGAAAAGGGGCGAGACGGTAGTTGAGGGAGGACAATTGCCTCCATTCTGGATCCATCAGTCGTTGCCGTACTGGAAACGCTCATTACTGTTTTGATCAGCTCGAACAAGGCCTTAAATTTTTTACGTTGCTTTCTTTTGTAAACCCTGAGCCTAGCAGTAAAATAACCTTGCCCGAACTTTTTGTTTTCATCACATAGGCTGTCGACGAAAAACAAACAACTGAACAAACTAGTTGTAGTATTTATACGATTTGTAAGATTGCCTTTTTATATGACTGTACAATTTATTATTTCTCCATATATTTCGATGTTATTTAGAACTAGCGTTGACAGAAAACCAAATACCTCAAATATAATCAAAACCCACGCATTGTGGTAACAAGGTTCAAGCTTCAAAATGATCCTAAATAACGTTTAATATATTTCCTGATGAACTGAAGTTTAATTACTCCTGGCTTATTTCACGATCATCTACAATAGAAATAATGAAATAAAATACGGTATGTTTTATCTTACGTTCTCACTAATCAGCAATCAGCCACAAACTACGAAGTGTTGAGATAAGTAGTATTTTTCACTGTATGCCTGGAGAAGTCAAAAGAAGTTTTCCTGCAAGATCCTCAAAAAGAGAAATGAACTGTACATAAAAAATTGTCTTACACACTGACCGAAGAAGACCTGAACCCTTATTCAAAAGAACCTTTTTCACTCAAGTTTAAACTATTGCATCAACCTGCATTAAAATAACCTGCCTCTTAAGGGCGGTATGTTTTTAACGTTTGTCTTTAAATAAGCCTTTTTATCATTTTTCTACAAGCCTTCGCAAAGCACGAGACGTCGATATGAAAATTTAATAAATCCACGAAAGTCTTCTCGGCGGGTATTCTCAACGAAACTGTCGCAGAGAACAAACCTAAACACCACTTCAAGCCGCGCAACAAATGCTTCCTGCTATTGTGCGGGAATGAAAACACTTTCGCTGGAGCGGTTAAGTCAATTATTAGATCGAACGGCCGACTACGACAAACGAATTACACGGAAACCTAAACTGGCGGGGTTTCTCACACGGGCAGTAGACATACGGCGAAACAGAACGCTGCAAACGTTCAGATAAGCCTCGGCTGCACTATATTGGTGGTGTATCTTGGAATGCCACAGTTGTCGAGCGCTGGATGTTACTAAAGAGTCGGGAGAAGGTTATCGTCTGCTCTTGGTGCATAGCCTGACCAAACTGAAAGCACTCTCTTTACTTCTATTTAAGATGAATCTCGAGTCTGAGATAAACAAATAAATTTAAATAATAAAAACACCAATCATTCAGTGTGTTTCCTCGTGCAGTGTCTGTTAAACTGTGACCAGCGAACATTAATTATTCGATTATTTATTAGACGTTTCGTTTTGTAAAACGCTCACCTCTGTTTCAACATATTTGAGTGAACAACTAAGTTTAGGGACTTTTATTGACCTGAATGACAACAAAGTAGCCAAAAAACATGATTTTAACTTACCTGACAGTAATTCAACTGTAGCTTCACCGTATCCAAAGTGATGTTCATGAGTTGATGCTTTTTTATGTGCATTAAAATATCGTTTTCTTCAGTGATAGTGCATTTCAATTATTCACTGCCAACGCTTAATTTATAGGTTGTTATGACTTTCTCTATAAAAAGTCGGAAACCTTTAAAAAATCAATGTTTTTATCAATTACATTTTGTTGCGCCTGGCAATAATACCAACCAAACCTGGTCCCAGGTCTTGTTCCTAAACTGTTTGTCTAGAAGGAGGCATAAAAATTCATTTTTTTATTCTTATTCAATATTTCGCTTTCCCAGTTGTGCCAAAGACACGTGACTGATGTATTCCTCCATTACAAACAAGACACTTTATTGACCGCAACATGTTGCGTCAGATAAACTTGTGCGAAGTACGATTATTCAAGCATTAGCTTGGCTCTTCAAGAATGTTTCTAATCAACGTGCTTCAAGTAAGTTTGCATGCTTGTTTTTTCAAAATTTCACGGAACCATCTACAAGTTCTGCTATTCACCTGTATGCTTTTTAACATGTAACTAGGTGCTCACCATTGAAGAAAAAGCCAGTTTTCCTTGAGAAGTTTCCAAACATACAAAATTTCTAAGACAATTGTCCTTTTTAGATGCATATAACTGATAAGCCGCACAAGGCATAAGCTTCCATTAAGCTCGTCAGACCTGGTTTTAGGTGTTTTACCAAACAAAAATGTTGAGGTGATTTATCAAACAGAAGTTTTTATTCAAGTGGATAAAGCACTCAAAGAAAAGGTTTTGTTTGACTCGCTTTGTATTGGTCAGGTCTCACGGGTGGTGTGCTACGTCGGTTTAGCCAACCATGCGACATTGGTCTTGCATGTGCGTAAGTACAGCATGGATTGAAGTATCGGCGAGTCGTTGACAAAACCGCGCGTGACGTTTTCTCCTGTGCCGATCAACCAAAGCTAAGGATAACGCTGGAAAGATTACAGGGCTGCAAGTGCAGTTTCTTCATAGCAGGCGCTACGAGAGGGGGATACGAGAGGTACATCGTATCCGAGCCCGAGAGATACTGGGACCAGCAGGATAAAAGTACGCAGGCTACGTTTTTCTGTAATCAAGCTCAAAATCATTGGTGTACAAACTATTTGCCAGTATCACACTTAATATATTTCTAAATCTCGGCATTGTAGCTGTTTTATCCATATTGTAATTACTATAGAAACAAGCTACAGGCCTACAAGTTTCAGCGAGAAATCCAGAAGCTAGGGGGCCCGGTATCGGTCTTCGTACAATCGGACCCCCAGGAAAAATTTCTCTCGAAGGCCCTGCTTCATAGTTATTAGGTCGACGAAGTATTTATTCGCTTCTGTATTTTTTGCATTTGCGCTTACGTTGGAAGTCAATTTGAAGCTGAATTTTTAAGAGAAATTTTTATTCGAATTTGCGGTGAATTTTCTTGAGCATTTGCATGACGTCTTGATCCATTCTTGTTTACCCAGAGGAAATTTTTCGTTGGTACGGAAAGGGAAAATCAAAATCAGCTGAGAAGACCTTTTCAAGTTTTCTTGCAATTCCTTTGGTCGGTGGCAAAATTGAGCTGTTTTTACAACAACAACCGGTCCAAGCGCAGCATACAAAAAAGATAATGTTTTGGACTTCTTCTAATCAATGCTTGTGTGTACCTTGGATGTATCGTCTCACAGGAAATTTTTATAGGAAGTTCTAAATCTGATCTTAAAAGGAATAAAGTTGTCAACAAACTTGAACACAGGAATGCAACGAGCCGTTTTACTAAATATTCGCGGATCCGAAGAACACGAGCATCTGTTCCCAGAGGAAGATGTTAAAAGATACAACTTTGTTCCAAAAATTATATTTTAATTCTGAAGCTGACGCTGTGCGGGAAGCAACCAGCTCATCATCATAATTATCTTTTTTCAAAAGTAATGGCAGCTCAAGGGTGCAATTGGACGTTTCTGAGGTAAAGGAAAAACTCATTTAACGCAAAAACATCAACAGAGGTGATCTTTCCATAGCGTCAATGACAGCCATCAGTTCCAGACGATCGATATTAAGAGCGTCTACAAGAGCTCTTATGTTTTACGCTACAGCGGTTCCACTTCTGAAGACATTTTGTGATCTTCCAGAAAAGGCTGCGAATTTAACCGAACGTCCGTCAGTTTCCACTTTACGGACACAGTAAGTGCTTGCGATTGATGAATTCAACACATTTGTCAAAGCTGGTTGCAGTTGCTGCTTTGGGACTGCAAGTCAGTTGAAATATTCGCCGTGTTGCAGAAGTTTCGTCTCGCAACCGCTTCAACTTGTCTTGAGGATCTACGATTATTTATCGAGTTGTTATGCAACACCTGGCTAATGCTTAAATTGATGACTTTTTTCAGGTCGCTTCAGCACAGGTCCAACTCAAACTGTAAGAATGCACTGAAGTGAACTTTCCCATATACACTGCACCGTGACGACGGAAATAAGGCCTCAATCAACTTGTTTTCGTGGAGGGTGACACCTTATTACTATCGCATAGACACCGAGCCATGAAAAATTATGACAAGAGGAGAAAAACTGTAGTCATTAATTCCACAAGTTTGTTTCGACATTTGTAGAAAAAAAGCATTTATTAGCGAATAGAAATAAATATAAATGGAAATTACAGTAAAAATTATTAAACCCTCGATATCACAATCTTTCGCAACAACATTATCAAGTAGTGTTCCTGCCCAGGAGTCACAGTTTTTTCGCATAGTTGGCTTTTTCATGCAACATCGTATTCTACCAGCAGCCCGTCAACGGTAGTTTAAAGAATTAACAGAAGTAGATCTGGCTTAGCACAATAGAGTTGAGGCTTACGTGCTTGATTTCAGTTTTTTGTTTTCGTATTTATAGTAAAAAGCGTTATGGTATTGTTCCTTGCAGAGGTGGTTTCACTCTCATGTCTCTCAGATGAAATGCAAACTTCCTGAAAGCGGTTTCCAAAGACCGTGAGTTGGCACGATTTTTCCAAACATTTTGTGTAACTTATTTTCCAAACAATGACCAATATAGTGCCATTGCTGTTACTGCGCTCTCTGATGAAGCGCAAATAAAATAACATTTCATTTAAAACAAACACACAAAAGTTTATGACAACAGGCATGCAGCTTTGCTAAAGCACTGTTTAAACTTTTGTATGGCTTGGCTTATATTTTGTTTGCATTTGTTCCAGAGGCCATTGTCCGGATGTCAGATATCCGGCTGGCAATTATCCACAAGGCAATTGTCCAGTGGCAATTGTCCGGGGTATACAATTGTCCAGTGGCAATTGTTTGAGGTGATAATTAGCTAGCACCCCAGGTGGACATTATCCTGATACGATGACAATGCGTATTTTTTGTACCTGTATCCCGTTTTGTTCTGTGACTTATTGCTTTGGTTCATTTTCGATTCTGTAGTAAATACTTTCATGTTCCACTTTCATGAAGAGGGGCATCTTTTTGTTCCGCATAGGATGCGACGCATCGTTCATACAGTACAGCAAGAATATTTTAACTGTCGTGTCTTATTGCTACGATAGTAATTCAACTCAAGGTTACTTCAGTACGGATGAAGTAGCTCATCGGCCTGTCACGGTTTTATCAACCGTCACGAGCATAACAATACCGACAAGCTGTTCTAAGCACAGCTACTGAATATGCTAAGTAGATAAAAAAGCGTGTAATCAAGCACAAAATGCTGAATCTGTAAAGTCCTGCAATACTGTTGTTTAGGAACAAATGTCTCTTGTTCCTAACTAGTTTCACACAACTAATTTTTCTTCTTTCTATGTAAAAGCACAAAGGGCTTCTGTTTGACATCATGCTTGTTGATTTTTCTGCAATCTAGGTCTGGGTTGTGGGTTTTATGTAATTATTGCCTTTGGTCACACGCTTCTTCCCAAAGCTTGCTTACGTAACATATATTAAGTCCACTGAGGCATTCCCCTTGTTAGAGAGAATTCCTAACTTGCTTTAGTTTGCCAGCGTCTTTGAAACCACATGGTGCCCGACTTTTCGTCCGTGAAATAGATAAGAATTACCCAGAAACAAAATTTTTTAAGAAGCACTTTCAGAAACAATGCAAGAGATAGTTGCGCATTAAAAAACAAATTCGCACTTTTCTATAACGTTGAACTTATTTGTGACTTTGCCAAGATCATCATCGTGTTAAATGATTATCGAGATCAACTACATAATAAAATTCTGAGCAAACGATGTTTGAAACCTACACCGGAAACTGAATGAAGCATCTCATCTCAAGATTTTAGATTACTGCAAACGATTTCAGGTGGTGTTTTTAACTTACAATTGTCGCAAAATCACCTCTTTACTTTGAACAACTGGACTCACATTTTTTACTGAAACGTTGCTATTAAATATTTTAAGAAGTTGCAAGTGCTGTAAAAAGCAAAACATTGACGTCAACTTAGGAAAATCTTTGAACAATTTTTATACAATATTCAACACGACATGAAAATTTTGTAAGATTAAAAAAATGCGTCATTGAATGGAACTGGAAAGTAACTTTATTTAAAAAAATGTATAAACTGGAAAAAACTGACCAGTATCTTTGTACATACTTGAACGTGTTCGACAATATAATATCTTTTAAAAGCTTAATTTTAATTTTATGTATTTCCATTCACCATTCGCGCTTCCATTTAATTTAGTCTGCTGCTAATTCCTATGCTTCTGTAGTGACTTGTTTTTATGTAAATACCAAAATTACTGCTTGCTTTTACAGCGTCGTGATACAGAACAAAGTTGCATAACACATAGCGTTGTGGTACAGGACCTCACGATATTTTCAGCTACTTTTACCGCTGCTGCATTCATCCTGCGCAGTTTCCATTCGAAAACATACAAAATAGGGTTTTAAATTATCCATTTCCTGAGTTGAGGAAATGGTGCCAATGAGGGATGTACATTGGTTCGCGTTGTATGTTTGGAAACACTTAGACCTTTAAAAAGCGCAAAACAGCCGCCCATTGCAAAACGAAAAGCACTGCCCAAGTTCATGGCATAGCAATTTATTGAGAATGATAGCGATCGATTAAACTTGAAGAGCTGCGTTGCACCTAAAACAACGCTCTTCAACGTTTTGATGATCATGGAACGCCTGCTATATATTTGCAAATATTAAGGAAACCCCAGCAATAAAAATTTGGAAACGAATATAGCCAGCACGAAAATAATATTTTGCTATTAGACACTCAGCAAATAAGCAGATACTACAGAAATTAGAACAATAAACCAAAACACAATAATAAAACTTTAATAGCTCGGTTGTCCTTACTTTTCTTTCACAATCTTCTTGAAGTGTGGCTCCGTGTTGCTCAATGCAATCCTCATGCAAATATCCACACTTTTCAATGAACTTCTTTTCTTAATAGCAGTTAAAGCAGAAAAAGCTCCCTCACACAAATACGTACAGGGAGATTGACGCAGACGTTTCACTGTCTCCACTACAAATTGTTTTCCGACTTTGTGCAGAAAAATCCAAAAATAATCCTTTCCATTTCTTTCAAAGATATCCTCCAAATTGATATCATTAGAGAAATCCAAGAGTTCTTCTTTGTTTCTACAATCTGAAAATAAAAGGGTTTACCCCACACTTCAGTAAATGGCGATTTTCAGATTTATCTTCAGGAAAATTCCTGCTGAAATTTTCCCTCAGTAGCTTCAAGTGTTCCAACACCAAGTCTTAATTGCAGCTGTATCCTCAATTTCTGAATCCCCACCTATAAATCCATTCAAAAACCGGAAAGAGGAATAATTATTCTTTGAAACTTATCGGCCTCGCAGACGATCTTTCCTTTGAAAAACATCACGTTTGCCAACTTGAGAAAATATATTTGATCCTTTACCTTGAAGACTACTGTAGCATTGAGCGGGCACAACATATCGGATCCTAAATCCAAATAGACCAATTTGGAAATCTACACATTGTCAAGGAAATTCGTTGCATGCTCATGGTTTTGCACTGCAAGGAACGCTAAAAATTCCCGTCTTATTTTGAAAAGACGGGCAAAAACTTTACACGGAGATAAATCAACCCGCTTTCCTGTGTTACAGAAGAATGTTGTAGTCAGCATCCATTTCTTCACGCACGTTTTGAAAAACACTGGTAGCTTTTCCTTAACAACCACATTTTATATAATTCACAAGTTTCACAATTCGTTCATTCATCATCATACACTCGCTTTTCCTCTGGGAAGAGTCGCGGGGTCAACAGCCCTAGCAGGGCTCGAAATAACTCACAGTTTTCAGCAACCGCTGTTAGTTCCGCTGGCTCCATTCCAAGACGGGACCAAGCAAGGTCGGAGATGGAATCACACCATCTGGTCCTTGGTTGGCCACTGGACCGCTTTGTCGTAGGTGTAGCTATAGCGGACTTGCCTCGCCAATCCTACTTGGAGTATTTTGGTCGCATGGCCAACTCATCGTAGCTGAGATCTCTCTATCTGGAGAATTGGTTCGATATTCTGGGTTTTACGAACTTCACAGTTGTGCACTTTGTAGCAAAGCGACACCTCCTGAACTCTTCGCAAAGATCCCATCACTGCCGCTTGTACTTGATATAGAACTCTTTCAGTCGTTACTCAAGTTTCACAGCCATCGGTAAGGATCCGAACAAAGACCGATTTAAAAATTGACAGCTTTTCAGTACTTGAAAACTCCCGTTTTGTGACCATGGAACGATAAAGTAGCACTGTGTTTGCTTTACCTATCCATGTAGCAATCTCCTTGTTCTGCCATCCGCGATTCGTTAATACGATCTCGACGTACTGGAACTTTTTACGCGGCTGTGTTGTATTACTGCCTAATTTTAGCATACACTTGCCTGGGTTTCTTACAATGCACTTGCGTTTGGGACGTATACCTGTATCAAACACAGGTAGTGGTCTATCAACTTTAACCTCAACATGCAAACACTCTCCTCTTAGTGGGATCCATTAATCAACACCTAAAGAGTCAGCTGATGTCTAACGAGTATGTCCGCTCAACCCATCTACGGGCAGGCTTTGCGCCCAATGCTTGAGTAAAAGAGTTTTCACCCACCGTCCAGCTCCACGCTGGTTGAACCATGACATTCAGCCGATGAGATGGCAATAACATCTGGCAGCGGTCGGCAACCTGCGTCTCTTTTGAACATCTTATGCGTCTCTGTTAAACGTTGATCTATGTTGAGCGAAAACATGTTCTGTATTGTGAACAGGGGCGTAACAAACGGGGGGCAAGGGAGGCACAATCTCCAGGGAGCCGAATCACTCTGGGGCGCCAAATTGCTGCGGGGGCGCCGAATGACTGCGGGGGTACCGAAAAATCCCAGCGATGTCACAAGTGCGTTCTTATGGTGCATAAGGTACACAGTACGGTACATTTACTTGCGAAAGGCCTCAGGTTCGAACATTTGCGCCAAACTTAATTCTTGCCCCTGGCGCCATCTAACCTCGTTATACCCCTGATTGTGAACGTTGAGAAACCTCAAGAATTTATTCTAATGTTGAGAAACCTTAAGAATTTGTGTTTCCACAAACAACGGTCAAAGACGTTGGTACCTTACCACGCAGAAGCTTTATTGCGCAATTGTTCTACCAACGTGTCAAAGTTAACTGCGTATGTAGCGGTCGGTAGATGGCGCCACATGTAAATAAATGGTCACCGCTAGATGGTGCCCATGAGTAACAAGTCACTGTGATGGTCACCACAAGCGAATTATCGTAGTTCACTTATCCTTATATAATGATAGTGCAACGTAGTAGTAGTAGATTGAACTCGTCGAGGGAGCTCTATTGCTGCTGGTTGCTTTCCTGTTAGTTAATGCCCCAAATTGCCATCTTTCTCTTGTTCTTGCCTCAGTTGTTCAAGGCGATGCAGTCAACTGCAACAAATGGCGCCCGATAAGGGACCTGGGAGAAAGGCCATAAGCCCCTCTCAGTAACATCCTCCGTTGAAGATCGTC
>JGI24021J15306_10002014_pt1 | contig 21162 bp, 12 predicted proteins | sample Ectturendosymbi1_FD_15306 | JGI IMG/M metagenome (IMG submission 15306)
AGCATTCCCATCCGACATTTTTAATCATTTACTTAATTCAGAACTTGATGTTAAAATGTCTTCATTTCTTCCCACTGCCGGATTACTATTTGATGATAAGTGAAAGTATGTGGTTATGGCTGGTGCGCTGTTTCAATATTTGGCATCTCCCTGTGTTCATGGGTGTCCGCAGGGGGGACAAAATGGGAATTTGCCACCACCTGAAAATTGGGACTAAGAACCAAAAATTTCCAGAAATCCTAAAGTCAGCAGCTTAATTGACTTAATTCTTGCAGCGACAGTTTTATTTTCCGATATAACATTCACACTGCCCAAGACCCGGATTCACTGTTGTGGTATCACGCACTTTTGAGCTTGCAATTCACTCATGTCCGCTACACTGCCTGCAGAGGTAGGTTGCGAAACTTGGGTGCGGATAGTTCTAAAATTGGCCTTCATTGCGTAAGAGTAACATGGCAACAAAGGTTCATTTCAAGTTGCGGTAGTAGGCCTTTAGCCGCATGTGAATGTTGAAGACATGTGTGGCAGGTAACGCAGAGAGAGAATGACTGCTGATAGCACTAAGTCACGTACTGTTATACGATGTGAAAAGCAACCTTGCTGCCAACAAAGCGCATTTTTTGGACTGTTGCCGTAACATGGATCATTTTTGTTGTGGTTTAGAAAGGGTAAAGCGTTATGTGAACGCCCAGTTGCATTGTATCGTCAGCAGCCTGAAATTGGCAAGCAAAATGCCGATTGTGCCGATCAGTGGAAAAATTTCTGTGAACGCTTATGCCTATGTTATTTATGTTTATAATGTAACATCTGCTTTGTACAATGATATAAATAACCATTTGTGTGTTGTTCGAGTATCCTTTGCTGCAACCTCTCAGTTAGCATGTCGTTGAATGTGCGATTAACCAGAAACCGGATGTGCATGAAGACTTACACCCACATATATGTGGCGCGAATATGCGAAGGCTAAAGCCCATATACATGGGCGTCGGGAGGATTTTTTCCAGTGGGGGCCATTAGGTTTTTTTTCTAAAATTTTTCTAGTGGGCGGTCAAAATTGGTGAAATTTGATTTTTACCACTCGAAACTATGAAAACAACATTTTTTTGCTGAAATTTTGAAAATCTATGGGGGGCCTTGGCCTCCCTGCCCCCCTTCCAACGCCCATATATATGTAATGTATGTGAATTTTTGAAAACTAATTATTGCATTCCCAAACGGTGGTCAATGGGCCCCTTCAGCAAAGTTTGCCCCCCCTGGCTCAAACCTCTAGTTACGCCACTAAGTGGAAAGGTTGTGCAAAAACCACATTGCTGTGGTTTCAGAATGCAATCACTTTAGTGAAAGAGTCTATTGTAAATAAAAATGTCGAAAGATTTGAAGAGGATTGGAGGGATGCATGTTTTCTGTAGTCATTAGGAGATTTAGAAATGCTTTTTTATGGATGGGTGCTATTTGGGCAATTTTAGAAAAGTCGAAATATTTACGTTGTTCCACGCATTTGTAAAACTTTTCCAGATAAAATGAAGATAAACTATTAGTAGACAGTGTTAAAAACTTTGCTGGAATGTCATAAAAGTTTGATGTAGTTTTGCATATAAGAGGTAGAATTCTTTGGCTTGCTTCAGCAGTATGTGATTGGTAGATATTGGGACAAGTTGCAAATTTTTCTTTAGGAAGTCATTGAAAGATGTAGGGATTACTTTAGGCCAATATTGAAACGTTGAACTTTCTACTCCAGGACACTAGGTGTTTTTTTGCTGAGACACTTCGGTCATTTGTCTGAAATAGCTAAAAATGTTATTGACATTTTTTTATTTTCGTCATTTAAATAAACTTTGGTCCGTGACCACAAAATCACCAAATAAAACCCAGCGGGGAAATGATTTATTTAATTATGTTTCAGGATTTTAACGACATTTCCACAGTGAAAAAATATTATATAGTTTGTTTATATCATTCACAAAGTTTGAGCATATTATTTAATAGCCGTTATTGTGGTTTAAACAAATATTTAAACCTACATTGCTCTTCGTATTTTTCTTCCAAATCGTCTTCAGTTTTAGCTTCAAAGCTCTGCAATGGTTTCGTGCACATAGAACTTCTCCTAACAGACTTGTCGCCACCAGAAAGCTGTTGGCCATCCCCGTGTTTGTGTTCGTCATGAAATCGGATGTCACTTTGCAAAGAATTACTGTTTAAAGAGATCTTGCTAATTTCCGCTGGTCGTTTCTTGGAGTGGACGCCAGAGCTGTTTGAAGAAGAACTCTGCACACACAAGCAATGGTCACATGATCACACAGTTGACTCTTCCAGACTTCTTAGGTTTGTGGTGAAAAATTCATCTTTCTGCGTAATGCAACTTATTTAAAGATCGCCGAGAGTTTGCCAGATAATGCTTAATATTTACCCATGTATATTTCGAAAAGGTTTTGCTGATTGATGCGAAGATCATCAGTGAAAGTCTTTACAGAGCAACATTAAATTTCGTTTCGTGTTTCAAAGCTTACACGCTGTGAGATTTTTTGCCGAATCCTGCTAAAATTCATCAAAGAAACGTTAATGAACGTCGTCGTGGATAAAAGCTGAACAATCTAAGATATTATTCAAATGTTTTCATTGCTTGAATTAATTACGGCACAGAAAGTAAAATATCTGCAAAAATCGTTTTAAATGTGCGATACAAACTTGAAGCCACTGCGGTCTGCAATCTTCTAGGTAGCCAAATGCATCCTTCAACCCAAAATTTGCCATCTCAAATAGCAATTGCTGCTCTATTTTATTTTTAAAACAACTGAGAATATAAACCCAAGATATTGAAGTAAATTATAAAATGTATTTCACAAACATATTTATTTTAACTATGTTCTAATCTGCATTCCAGTTACGCAGAACAGGTACATCAGAGGTGAAACAAAAACAGCCTTATCTTCTGGCAAAGCATTTTAATAGGAGATCGATTTCGCGTCAAGTACGCATTTTCAATCCTGTGATTGTAAGGGAAAACTTACAGATGAAATGATGAAAACTGAAAACCAAGACTTAGGCAATTTTACACACATGCTAAGGCATTAGAAAAAATGCGGACGTTTGACTAAAGCAAACGCCATGACTACTAAACTCTCATAACCCAACTGTAAGGATTGTTAAGCACTTTCATAACCGAAGTGCAGGCCAAGCAGGACCGAAGAGGACTAAGAGTGTGATTCATGCAATCCAGAAGCTTCCGGGTGAACCTTCTGACAACTGTCGCAAAAGATTTTCGTAGTTCCAGTGGTCAACAGCGGCATGCGTTTATACTGTAATTACTTTTTTGACGATAGTTTACATTTCTACTTCGTATATAAAAGCGTAATAGTCCTTTCTGCTCGGTAATGGCAGCGTGATAGACAGGGCGTTTGCTTTAATCAAAAGTACGCGTTTTTTCTAATGCCTTGGCACATGTTCGAAACGGCAGAAGTGTTGCTTTGGTTTCATCTTTTCTCCTGCAAATTTTGCTTACAATTACTGGGTTGAAAATGCGTACTTGACGCGAAATCAATATCTTATCAAAATACATTGCGAGAAGATACGGATGTTTTTGTTTTACCTTCTGTGGTAGCCTACTACGGAACTTTAATGTTGATAAGTGCAGTCAGAACCATCGCAGAGTTTACGAAGAAACAGGATGACAGGAAGATTCCTCGAATAAACTACTTGACATGTCTTAATCTGAATCGAACATAGAAATTTCTATTACACTTGGTTACAAGTGCACAATGAAACCAATTGTTTACCGTTGCGGTGTCGCTTAATGAAGAGGAACGTACTTTTGTTGCCATCAGAAGGTTTTCGGCATCACAGGCTGTAATCTGCAGAAAAAAACATATATTTTTTGTGAACCTTTATTCCGAGAGTGTTTCAATTTACAAACTTATTGATGTTTCGCTACATTTTGATATCACTGCATTCATCAATCATCAGATGTGCATTTCGGGCTAATCACAAGATACTGAAGGAAAGTGGAAAATCTACTTTTTTGAAGTTTTCTTTGGTTAAACAAAAACTCGCACGAACGTTCCAAATCCTGATAAACTTGACGTCAAAGACTTGGACGGTTTAGACAAAAAATCTAAACATTGTCATCAAAAGCTCTAAAGCAATAAAGTTCGAAGTTTTCTCTGTTATCTTTTAACCCAATACGTGTTTCTACGTGTGTCCGTCTCATGTGCAATTGCAATGTCCTAAATCCTTAAATATTCCAATAAACACATCACGAACAGGAATAATTTTTACCAGCTCCACACGCGGCAAAGTTGCAATTTTCCTGAACTGGAATTTTCTTTTAAACGCCATATTTTCCGTGTTCGTGTCGACATTTGCAGATGTGTAATTCTTAACAAAGAGGGATCCCCTCCCTGCAGGGACTTCCATGACCTTGCTTGTGCCGACCAAGGAGCCATCAACTGTGCGTAGGGTTTCAACTGTAGCTATTGTTTCTGCGGATGATAAACAAATCGTTCAACCAAACAGACATTTCCAGTCGCTGTAGCTTTGAAAACAAGCATTCAGCGAAAACTAAGCATGATTTGATTTGTACGTGCATTGTAGAGCAGAAGTAAAAAGAAGAGTCAACATGTCTCTTTCAAATGCAACTATTTTGACTGAATCATTGAATCAGTGCCTGTGTAAACCAATCAATAGATGTAATCGCAATTAAAACAAACGGCAGTTTATTTTCAAAGGATTGTGTGGAACTATCTTAGAAGGAAATGCTGAAGATTATAGTAAGCTCAAAGCAGTAAACACCAAGTGTTTTTTTCAAGAAATAAGTAACAGATTTTAATCGGTGTTTCAACTTTATAAAGCAAGCGCAATAGCCTTGCGAATGTATCAGCAGTAGTGCGCAATGGGCGAGACTTCTCTTGTGGTGGCCCAAGCACAAAAATATAATTTTCTTTTTAGCAAAACCTTTATAAAAATCGAACATTTTGCAAAATATGTGCATCAAGTCTTTTTTGAAAAGTCATTTGTATATCAGCTTGATTAAATGCAAAATAAAGATAAAACACATTGGGTTTATGAAGACGTCTGATTGGTGCTTTGCAGCATCACGACAACCGAATTGCGACGGATTTTTATGGGTATATGAATCCCTTTTTTGTATGGTGTTCTTTCTTGTGCGAGCGGTTTAATTTATTTTCATTATTTCCGCATATAATTGCCCTCTGTAGTTTTTTTGTCTTGATTTTATTTTGTACCACATGATTTTTTTATCTTTTTACAATTTTTTTAAAATTTTGATATTTCTTCAAATGATTTTGACCACACCAAATTTTGTCAAATAAATTTGATCCACTCTTTTATCTACATAGGTATAGCTCCTTCATCTGTAAATTTACTTCACCATGTTCTGTGTTTGTTTGTTTCTTTTTCTGATTGTACTTGTTTGATATCCAATTGTTGTTTTTCAACCCTTTTCTAAAACTTATAAAAGGGGTTGGTTGACCAAATGACCGCCATGGTTCTTCACTCTTCCTGTGTGACGTGAGTGACCCTCTTACAGTATTTGCATAGTTCAGCTATTTTGCCGCTGTGCTTTCATTTAATATGATGTCCATTGACAATTGGTTTCCTTATTGCATGTTGGCTCTTTGTATTGTCTTGATTTATTAGCCAAGTCATATGACACAATAAATGAATAAATAAATAAATAAATAAATAAATAAATTAAACCGCTCACAAATACGATTCACACTTGTGCCAACCTGCAATGATTTGAATAACATTTAAAGCATTTTTCTTTTGAAGAGGGTCGAAGCCGAGGCTGGCGTCAGGCTCATCTACCATCACCGTCACCGGCAGTTCTTCCTTGAGTAATTCACTTGCACTTTTTTTTGAGTTAAACGGATCAATCAGTTCAAAACATCCGCGTAAATTTTGCGAATACGTTGCGTCCCTAAATGGACCATTCAGGTTGCTCGAAACCATGCAATGGATGATCTAAAAAAGAGTTACAAATGTTTTGGTGGGATCTGTCGTGTTTATTTTGGACAACAAATTTATTTTATTTTTTAGCCGCATAAACGTCTATAAAAAAGTTTGCTTTAAATAAAAATGAAGGTTGTGTGTCTCGCCACCTTGATCGTCTGGCCACTTGGAAGAATTTTCTCCTCTTTATGTTTGAATTGGACAATCTCCCCCTCCTGGCATGAATTCAAAATGTCAATCTCTGACGTAGAAGTGCATCGTGCTTTAAAAAACTCTTCTCCTGTTGTTACCACGTCACCAGCAAATTCATAAACCAAAGGAATACTTCAGTCGAGGAGAAAAAAATATGAGAACATTTTTAAGCCTTGTGATAAAAATCGAAGTGACATTAATTTATTCGGCGGTATTTTTACTACAATCAGCAATTGAAAAGCGACGATTATAGCAGTACCATTAGTTGTATTTACAATTTTAACAATAGACGTGAAATTTTTTAAAATTACAATTTAACAGAATAGAAAAAATATTTCCTGTTCATTTTCTCAGTAGGAAATCATAAAGGTTAATAATTACGTCAAATTTACGACTTCTTCTGTTGTTTGCGAACGTTTGAAAAATTTTGAAATTTCGCTTTTCACTCGTGCATGTGCTCAACTTGAAGAGCGGTTTATGTGTTATTTGCTTTGGTTTGTTGAAATGACAGCCAAATAGTATCGGGAAATATAATAATTCTAGAAAGTTTGGTTGACTTTCTGCAAGCAATTAACAAAAAGCTTGTAGAAGGTTTTGCTCATAAATATCAATTTGTTGAAGTAGGAGAAAATACTCCTTGGTCCGTAAAGATTGTGGAACCGGTATTCCGCCAATTTATTGCAAAAAAATCTTCAAATTGAATGAAGGCAGTGAACAGTACGGCTGACTCTTTGCAGAAAAACGTGAACTCAAGTTATTTTAACAAGCACTTTTGATCAGCAGGCAAACTCATAACACCATCGGCCAGACCTTTTGAATATGCCAGAGTACTGCAGGGACACCAGAAAATCTTGTGAGTCAGAAGAAGACACAAGTAGTTTGTTCACTGTTTGGATTTGGTGAATGGCTATTAATTGTCCAAATGGTAAATCTCCCTGCAAAACAACCGAACGGTAGATCAGCTAAGAAAAAACACGAAAAACTTTAATTTTACTTTACAAGGAAAGAGGCTGTGGATAATGATTAAAATACTTTAAACCTACAGATTTAAGCAACGTTGTCTTTCTGTGCGGTTTGGGAATACTTCCTGTAATCTGAAATCTTACCATCTTTTGAACATTTCCCAAATTTAACACCAAATCTGACAAAAATGCTTCATACCAAATAACGATTTTCTTCACGAATTTTTACACATTGCCAATTATAGGATTTCGATTGGCCTTCAAACCGAAAACACCATTATTTAAAAAATCTATAATGTACGGACGCACTTCTTTCTGTCCTATCCAATTACATCCATGCCGTAAGAATTCCACGAAACTAGTAATACGTCCCAGATTATATCAAGGGCAAGTCTATCCTCCACAGATGCGCAGTTAAGGAATTGTGTAATGTTATTTCAGTGCAGCTCAGTTTCCTTTTACTCGGTTTTTGTACTCATTTCGGAATGTCGCAAGCAATGTGCGGGTCCCATTTTGCGCCACGGGTCACGTGACTGCTTTCGCAGTGTGGAGAGTCATCATCAACAGCACCACGCGTGAACTGTTTCTTTGCATCCATCCATGATTAACTCCGACCACGAGGCTGGACATGCCACAAACACCGTTTTTCAAACCTTGGATGTGAACTGGCCGGAAATGGACCAAAGCCTGCAGGCTGTGTTGACACGTGCTTGAGGGACTGCACCTTGTCTGCTCATGTGGAATTGCAAACATCACAATTGAACAACAGCTGTGCGGGACTAATAAAAATTGAGTTACCCTTGTGTTAGTTGTCACCTCATGAAAAAGGATTCAACAAGCTTTTCCGGGTGCCTCGCGTCGCTACGCCATGGCCATGTGTCTCAACGTCTAATACTTGCTGTGCTATAAGCATGTGATAACAGCATTCAGTTTCAAAAAGTTCGTGTTATACTGTGTGACGTTAGAATTACAAATTTATTGGGATTCTCTTTGGAATCCCATTCCTATGGACGAGCCTGATCATAGCTTTGTTTCGAATATTCAGTTACTCGGTATGTCATACCTTAAGCACAAACATCATGTCAACAAAATCCCTCAAAATCTAAGAGCATCCCTACTTATTTCCCAAAGGTAAAGCATAGGCTACTGCATGACATACATTTCACTAAAAGAAAATTTGCCTATTTGGGACCTTCACAAAAAATCAACGTAAAAAATTCACTGTAATGATCTCAACGTTTCACACGTTCGATATGAAGAGGTATTCCACACCAACGGAAGTTTGCAATAAGATGACAAAATGCCATAGGAACTTTTGTCAACACAGAGATATGCAAGTAGTTTCGGTTGCAAAATACACACATTTTTTAGTCAGAAACAGCTACACCAAAGAATTTTCAACGTTATCTTTATTCTTACCTACTTCTGAAATTCGCCCATGCATACTGTGACTTTTCACCGTCCATGAATTGCATAATTTACTGATTTATGCACCATCTTACAAATTTAGTGGCTACATCTTATTCTTTTTCTTGTTTCGACTTGCTACGTTTGGAAACTCCAAACCACATACATAACAAAAATAACAACCACACCCTCAGTTTCATGTGTCAGTTTAGCAGTAAGTATCGGTGTTGGCATTCCGGGTTTTTCGGAGTGTCACGAGTGATCTACGGCGCCATGGGTCGCGCGACTATTTTCGCTGTGAACAATGCACTGAGCATCAGATTGGAGGACACATTTGCTACGTGTATAAACCACCACAAAACCTTCGTAAAATTTGCCACAATATTTTGCATACATCGTTTCACAGGACAGATTGAAAGTTTGCGAACTTTTTAGATATAATGTACCATTTCGAATTTTTGTAAAGAGTAAAGAATCCAGTGAAAAACCCACCCTTGATTTTGGGAAATTTGTTTGTTGCTCTTTCCCATTAGTCACCACAGCAACGATTGCATCTTGCTGATCTGAATCAAACGTTAAAGATTCAACGTTAGGAAGATCTTCAAACGGAACACTTCCACTGGAAGATAAACGTCCTTGATGCATTCCTCGCGGTCTTGGTGGTGCACTCACTTCCTTCATACAAAAAGGAGACTTGTGTAATGTCAGGAATCACTTGTTGATGTTATTACTTTAATGTAATAAAATTCTTAAATAAGTATTTTGAACGGGGGATTCGCCAAAAACGTTGCCAATACAACAATATGGCACAATTTAAAACTACCAGCACCATTTTTAAAGAAAAATGGTAAGTTTTACGTAAACAGATATTGCTTGAACGCAGAAACGTGTACTAAGATTTCAAACTGGAACGTTACCAAAACAAGCGGTCAACAACACTAATTCAATTGTTGTGTGATAGACTTTGTTTAGAACGTGACTTTCCCTATGTTTTGCAGATCGTCTGCTTCCATAAACATTTTTCAAACCTTATGGTATTACACATCTCCAATCCCTGTGAAATGTGCAAACCAGAGTTGCGGAGTCGGCGCTGGAGTCGGAGACGTAAGAAGTCAGAGATTTTTGGGTGGAGTCAGAATCGGATTTCTAACAACACTGGAAGTCGGAGTGGGATTGTTTGTCCAACTCCGACTCTGGATCTCCAGTTGGATCATTTTTTAGATCACACTGCTAAATTGGGAATTCCTGTTAAAATGATACCATTTCTTTTGAAACTTTTGTTGAAACAGAGATTTCTTGCTGTGTACCACGATTTCCACTGATTTTAACAGCCAAGTTTCATTCCCTGTATGTTCTAGAGTCGGAGTCGTAAATTTTAGGAATGTCGGAGTCGGGAGTCGGATTCGGAAATTTTGGGAAGTCGGAGTCAGGAGTCAGAGTCGGATATTTTACCTCCGACTCCGCAACCCTGGTGCAAATTACTCATTTGCTTTCATTGAATTATTTAGTTTTTCAGTGATGAAATAAAACAGCAAAGAAGTTATTCAGGTGCTCAGAAAGAGTTCTTGCTACACTCACTTGTTTAGGAACTCGTAAGTAATCGGCTTGCATCAAAAAAAGAACTGGAGTTGTTTATGTCTCTTTCAAATTTGCTTAATTTTTTCTGAACTGTATGTACAAATACAGCTAGCCAACCTTTTGTATGAAATGTGAATAGAGTGGCTTATATCACATAGGCTATAAAGCGCAATCACCATATGCACTTCCAAAATCCATTACCTTTTATCAACCATGGGTTTCCCGTTTTTGATGGAAATGTGCACAGGTAATCATAAAATATTTTAATACACAGAAATAATTTTGTGGTATGGTGATTGGAGTTTAATGATTAATGAGAAAATAATGCAATTGGAGAAAGTAGGAGAAAACTGTGCAATAAAAAGCAATCTTTATTGAACGCCATAAGCTTAGACCGATCATTTTATCCATGAACAGGCATGTATTTATTGCAAATGATTGTATACAAGCTTACTTGCAGCTCTCCTTCTCTTTCAATATTCAACTGTTTTTCAAGTTTTTCTTCAACAGGTTCCATAATTAGACTTTGGTTCACCCAAGACGTTGGAAATACAGACATCATTTTGTCGCCTTTCGACCTTTCACTGAACAAAAGGTATAAAAAACAAAATTCTTGCAGCCATATGTGCATGCTTTGGTGCAAAAATAATTGCTAAAAATGTCTTTCAGAATGTTTCAATTTCAGCGTTTCATTTGATTTATCATTGCTTGTTGCTTTGTTTCTTTATATGGAACATTTCAAGGTTTTCAATTGTCACTCTGTTCCTCTGTCCATTTTCGTAAAACGAAACTGATGATAAACACTTTGACACTGCTAGACAAACCAAACGCAAGCCCTGTGTTTCAAAACGTTATGCAGCGCATTGCTTTATGTTGGAGAACTGCTGTTTCCATTAGGAGCAAAGACATCTCTACTAAATAAATCGTTGCTTTAACCTATGGTTTGGGTTTAGAAACCTTTGACACATATAATATCAAAAATATGAAGTTCTAATACAAAAACTAACCTCAGTTGGGACCTGCTTCTTATTTTTTTGAAAGCTCTTGTCCAAGCTTTTTCTTGGGTTTTGGATGGAGGAGCACAAGTTTCCTTAATTCTTAGTCTGTTTGTTAATAAAATTCTGTTGAAGATATACGCCCTGTGGGTTATTATTATTAAATATCTGATAAAAAGTTATTTGCAACACTGAAACTGTCAAAAAGTGTTCTTTTTATAATTTGTTGAATTATTTACCTGAGAGTTGGTATTTCCTGCACCGTTCTGTAACTCATCAGCTCAGAAAGAGTGTAAGTTGAAGGTTCGGGAGACATAATAGTACCGTCGCCTGTAATGGAAAAGCATAACATAATTTCCTAATATTTTTATGGATAAAATCGTAACAAAATTTTACAGAAGTCATTCTGTGCTTTCGAGATGCATGCATTAAAAAGAAATTTCGGGAGATTTGCGCAGACACAACAGATTTTTCACTTTTTTAATCAAAAGAGACAATCAAGCAACTCTGCAGTCACTAACTTATATCCAGTTGTACAAATTCTTCCATGAGGTCTGCAGAGAGCAACAGAGGCCATCCATTCTTTTGGATTTTTAATACCAAAAATTCTTTGTTTTGAGGGTCGATTATCTGTGCACAAAATTTGAAATGTGACAAAATTGAAATGTTACCAAAATAACTCGTGAAATTACAGAACCTTGCATTGCAGGTGGTTTCGCAATAAAAGGATTGTAGTTCATTTGTGCTTCAAGCATTGAAATTGTCTGGAAAATCAATTACGTTTATTGTTTTCTACGTAAAGCTGACATCACGTTAAACGTCAATTAACATGCAGTAGATCAATGCTTTGCAATTCGAATGAATGAACAAATTTATTTATCAGCAGACACGAAGTCCATAGAACAAATACACGCTCTCCGCACAACGCAGGTCGATGAAGAAGACAAAACACAATGCTTCACAAAGGTAATTGGAGCCGGCACTGAAGCAATTAAACTTTGAACCCCTTTCCCTTCAACGCACCCATGTTGAAACACATTTTAAAATTCCTTCATCTCAAAATTCGCTCAAAATTTTATTTGCAGTGTCGACATGTTGCAATTCCTTTTCCGTATTGCTTTTTCTTTCCACTTTTCGGAAACGTTTTTTTTTAACTTTTTTTTACGTTTTTGTTTTTGTTTTTTTGTTGCTAATTTGGTGATAAACTTGAATGCCTCCACATGGGAACAATGGGAGGATTGGGATGTAAACTTTTCCAGGATGTGAGGGCGACAATCTTGTAATCAAGAGCTTCCTGGTAACCCCTTCTCTGAAGGATGCACGAAAGTGTCACAGAGGGAAAGAAAACCTCTCCCTGAGTTTTCTTGTTAGATTTCACGCCTGCAGCAACTTCTTCTGCAGTAGCATCACGCCTGCAGTAGAGTATGCGAAATGCTAGAAACGTTATCATTTATCCACCTGCTGCTGTTGATCAAGCTAGACAGGCGAGTTATACCAAAGATATTTCAGACAATGCAGACAATTTTCAAGTGGCCTTCGAGTCTGCAAGGGAAATAGAGGTGGAACAGGACATTGGTCTGGAATCTGGTGAAAGCGATCGATCCTCACCATCAAAAACAAGCAGAAAAATAAATTTTTAAAAATTGTGAAAACAGATCTTTTCTGGAGGAAACGATAGCGTTTTCACGACAGAGGGAGTAATTAGAAGATAAGCATCCCGAATTGCTTAGCCTCGCTTGTTCTCTTCACAAAGCATCTATGCTTTAAAAATATGCAACAAACCCCCCTGAGCCTCAAATATGTATGCTTCTACCAAGCTCAAACTTCGCATTTGATTGCAGGGCACGTAGTGTTATTAAAAATTGTCTTTAGTTGTTTTCATTTATGCTCTGTGAATGTGCAACAGTTGTCACATTGGAGAAGTTGTCCAGTGGGTAGGCCACAGGCCCTCTGTTTGTTTATCAATTGGACCATGTGCTTGAAAAGATTGAGAGTCCCTAGTGTAGACCAATTGCTTGAAGTGCAAAAGCTTACAAGTAACACTGGAGAAAACATGGCTGCATCAGTTGCTGCTGTACTGCCAGTCCAACAACTGCTGAACTGCGACACATGCACTACAACAATTGCTTGTGACGTAACAAACAGAACAGTTTTCATAATTTCATCACAATAGGCGATTTAATAAAAAACTATTCGAATCGAATTTACTCTTAAACTACATTACTGCAGCTGAGATTTGATCAGCCCTTTTAATTTTGTTTAATTTGTTGAAAAAGCCGTTTGCCTTCTCTGCCCGTTTAACAATAATTTTGAATTGGAGGTTTCATTGCTCCAGTAGACCCCAGCAGTTATTCATTGGCCCCCTGGCCATTCAGTGACCCCCATTGGACCGCGTGACTATTTATCGACCCCTTGGATGGTCCAATTGACCCCCGGGGGTCGATATCGACCACTTTGAGAACCACTGGTTTAGTAAGTCAAGAAAGGTGCGAGTTTATGTTTTAATAACAAGCTGATTTTCAGCAAGTGTAGTTTTCATCGGCACAGAGACAAAGAAATATTTGCTGGGCTTTGTTCCATGGCTAGGTGCAACAGCATAACAACTGGCTCAACAGGCTATTTTCCTAATTCTCTGTCATTTGCGAATGTTTGATGGTTGTGACATCTCTTCACGAACCCATTACGTTATTTTGTTTTGATCATGCCGAGTTTGCGTTCGTAATTATTATCTGTGCAAATGTTGCACATTCGGAATTGTCAGAGATTTGTGATGCAATTGTTCAAAACTTGCGCACATGTTCATATCACTAACATGGTATATAGAAAGAAGTACAAATGTGGCACTTTTCTATATAAGAGTAATTTATAAGAGTGCTGAAAATGTCATCATGTTTGCAAAACAGGAAACTAGGTAAAGACGACAAACGGACTTAATATATAGTGAAAATGTTTTACCAAACACAACTGCTTCAACGTAACTGCGTTTGTAAAGCGTAATAAGCATGCTTGGCCGGCAACATTTTGTTCATTATGATTTGTTTGTTTTATAGTTTTTTCGTTAACAGTTTGCACCTTGTCCATAACTTTCAGCCATTCCCACGCGTTGACTTGCTTGTCTTTGATATAAAAGGATCTTCTTGGCATAATGACGCTTGTAATTGCAGGGAAAATTTCCAAAATGTCTTGAACCGATGTGAAAATGTGATGAGGAGGGAAATGTGGCAGGATCGTAAATTTTCCGTCAAACGTGCACGGCAATATTATTGATTCAGAACAGCTGCCATTCACATCTGAAAGGCAACGTATTTGAAAATGTGGTGAATAGGTTTGAATGTTTAAAAAACACAATATTAACGTTGATTTCGTTGGTAAAAAATCATCATAAATTAGATCAAAGTGCAGATCTCATATTCTATAAAAACAATTGTCATGGCACCTGTAAATATCACTTTCAATTTTAGTCATCCAGTTTCATTTACGTGAAAGTATGTGCTCACGTAGAGCAATGATATAAGTTTTGAAGCAGTTCACATTTTTTCTGATAGACGTTCTCTCAATGAAAATTTATAATGAAATGTGGTTTTGCAACCAAAACCAAAACTGGAAATATTTTCACTTAGTCTTGTTACTAATCCGTGGAAAACTAAATGGTTTGGATTATATTTGGTTGATCAAATAAACTGAAATATTCATCTTTTTATCAGTTGACACAATGTCAGGACATTTCTACGATTATAGTAGATCTGGGTCTCCAAACTACGGGCCGCGGGCCCAATTCGGCCCGCGAAGCCATTTCATCCGGTCAAAAACATAGTGTCAAATATGAAAAAATATATATTGACGAAAATCTTGTTAATTTGGTAGAATGCAACATACTTCAAAACAATCTCATTCTGTAAGATGCCTGGCCCTCGAACTGTTGTGTATTTGCTTATGTGGCCCTCGTACAAAAACGTTTGGAGACCCTGTAATAGATCGATATGCATTGCTTTGACCTGTGAAAGGAGAAAAATGTACAGGTCTCCACTGACAATATTGTGATTTTTGGTAACAAACTTGAAACTTCTCAGAAAATTTGTAAAACTTGATAACAGGAAACAAATAATTTACTTAAATAATTTTTGATAGAAAGATATATCTGTGATATTTTTACACGATGACGTAACATTTACACGCAACGTGTAGTTACAACAATTGCATTAGATTTTGATAGATGATGAACAACTTTACCCATTTGTAAAGTTGTAAATCACTTAGTTGCTGAATTGTTCATAGTCAGATTAATGTAAATATCTAATACATTTACCCACCTTGCAGATCTTGCTCTGATCCGTCGACAACTAGACTCAGTCGAACGTGAGTCGTGTGAACCTTATCGTGCAACAACCTTTTCTTAAATATGGGATCAAAGCTTGCCGGCATTTGACCAACAGAAACGCTTCTGTTTTTTCTTCTCTGGTTGGAACGATTTATAGCAATATGTTTTAGAACTTCCTGAAGATGAACGTCAAATCTTAACGAATTGCATGATGCAAAAATTGGTTCAGATTTCTGAACATGCTGTTACGTTTGATTAACAATTTTAAGTATTCAATTTTCAAACTTCTTTTTTTCATTTTCGTTACAACAAGTTCTTATTAAAGTTTTTCACATTGAACATTCTCACTTTTCTGTATAATTTTTATGTTAGCAAATATGCATTTCCTCCATGAATGCATCTACAGGTTTGTATATTGAATCTTTGAAAACTTTTATCAAATATATTGCTTTATTGTGATCCTTAAAAAACGTTGCATTATGTTTTCAAGGAAATGAAACGACATTTAAAAACTGCTAAAAGCATCAAAGACAAAGAAAAAACAATTAATAATGAAAATAAACAAGATTCTACGGTGATGTGATAAAAGCAATAAATTCACAATGAGAATTCCAAATAGTGAAAAACAGTTCATGATGAAAAAACGATTTTGCAATCTCACTGCACTGATTTGTCGGCGCAGTATTAAGTAAAAAGTGACATATACTAAACGTACCGCATCTCTTTCCCCGATGTTCATCTTCGTCCACTGGTGTAATCCAATTGCTTTATGCTTTATCACTAGATTTTTCTGCGGTTGCTAGACTGCACGTACTACTGCCTCACTCATCTTGCGTTTATTGTTGTTAGTTGTATTAAACCTTGAAAAAATTGAAAAATGTTAACTAGTACCTTACCTTTCAAAACGTGTTCCTATTCTATAACCAAAATTTGACTTAATTGATTGAGATTTCAATCAAAATTGCAGTTTACTCAAAACTTGCTAATGACTTATAACTGGAAGCTTTCAATAAATTTCACTTTTATATTCATAATGTCGCGTGCTGAGAGAAAAAGAGCCTAATCCACTGGCATAATAGCGTTTCTGAAAAATTTTAGGTGGGCTAAAACATTTGTCAAAGTAATGAGGCAAAAGTGCAACCAGCTTCAGTTTTTAATTTGGAGTCTACAAAAATAATTTTCTGAACGTTAGTTGCCAGTAACCACTATCCCATTACAAGAAATGTCTTGTTTTTTTCATCTGAAATTGATGGCATTATAATTAAAAAACTCCCAAAGCCGATATTTTCTTTTATAAAAAGACAGTAGCAAAATAGTCTATTTGAATAAAAGCTGATATACCCACCTAGTATGCGAAAGGTATGCTCTGTAAGATTTTAGTATTTGATTCTTTGCTGGGAAAGGTTTCCTTGCGATTGACAGTGTTAACAAAATGTTGTTTTAACTTTGAATTAAGCAACTGTCAGAGCAAGCCGCAAGGATAAAACAGAATCGTCTAGGACAGGGGCGGGCAACCTCTTTCGGTTTGCGTGCCGAAATCGGCTAAATCAGTGACTAAAGTTTTCCGCGTGCCAACCAAAATTTGTGACAAATTAACTGTAATGTATAAGCACTTTTCTTTCAAGGGGTTCCCCAACTTCACTGATTTCCAGTGCTTCGTATTTCAATTTGGGAATTTGGGGGGTCAAAGCTTTCTTCGGGTGGTTAAGTGGTGAGGGGTCTGAATTTTGGGCCCCTGTGAGAGCGTGGTCCCCCCAATTGAAAGGTATGGAGTGCGGCTGATGCTGCTCTGTTTGTAGCCATATGGCCTCAAAAGCACATAAGGGTTAAATTAAATAACGGATTGTTAACAAACGAAAATGAAGAAACGGACACCGAGCTTCCTCAGATAATACTGCGACTTATAAGTTATTAACTTTTTTATTTGAAGGGGGAGGATCTCGTTTCCGAGGCCTCGCTCACGTGGCGGATAGAAGTGCTCGCGTGCCAAGCTCGGGACGCGTGCCAGGGGTTGCCCACTCCTGGTCTAGGACATGAAGGTTGTCCAACATTATACGCAAATTAATACGATAGCTTCCTTTACATTGCTTTTTCTGAGAACTACCATGAAGATCGTTGCAACAGCTTTGACGAGCGTTACTATTCAAAGATCGCAAGAAAATATCTTGTTTTATAACGCAATTAAGGTCAGTGGTTTTCTGTTACATCGCATTGAGTCTTAAATGTGCTGTAAAGTATAAGTAGCGCGGAAATGTTGACACGTTAAACATTGCATTGAGTCTTAAATGTGCTGGAAAGTATAAGTAGCGCGGGAATGTCGACACGTTAAATATTGCATTGAGGTTTCGCGGTGATGATCAAGTGCTTAAATCCCATGAATGCCATTATCAAGAAGCAGCAAAAACACTTTAAGTTTAATTTCTGGCTCTGCTGCTGGTTTGTTAAGGTGAATCGGTGGATCATATTTTTTCTCTCTTGAAAACCGTTCTGTTTTTCTGAAACTGTGACATTGCGTCTCGAAAACAAGCGACAATATACCACAAGGGCAAGCAGCTGAACTTCCTCACAAAGTTTTTTACTAGGAAATCGATTTTGCATCAACTACGCATATAGTTTTGTAAAGTTTAAGCCAGTGGTTGCCAAGCTCTTTGATCTCGCGACCCATTCGAAAATATTACATAAGCGCTCGGACCAGCCATTAACTGCGACTCTAAAGGTGTTCAAATAACAACCGACAAGATAAAGACCCTATCATTTTACATGTTAGAATCACCGTATTTACAATCTTATGCACAGTTTAACGGAACTTTGCTAATCAATGGGACGACTAAGCTTACATCTATGCAACTATTCCTGGAATTCTTGGGAGCTTGTTGCTGAAAACTAATCTCATGTCGTTATCAACGTCCAGTCTATTCCTTGACTTTTGCTTTGGTTGAAAAGCCAGCCTCGCAGACAGGGGTGTTGATATTAGAATTAGGGGCATGAGGCAAACTCTCAGACAGTGCCCCAAAATGGTTTTTGAGGGGTCAATTGGGAAAATTTGCTCATCGTTTTTGCTTTATTTTGAAAAACATACAACTTGCTTCAATTCTTAATGTGGCTTGGTTAATATAATTTTTAACAGAACAATGATAAAATCTGTTTTTCTCGGTGAGACCTTTCGGTCGTTTGCCTCGTAATATTATTAATACTTGCTGAAACAGCATCCACTACCCTACTTTTTGGACATCATTACCGGAATTGACTTAATTTGTTTGGTCATTTAAAAAAATCGGTTGATGACTGGAAAAAGTCAGGCGAAACTAAGTGCGAATTTCTCAAAAGGTGCCTGCGGCATCTCTGAAAAAAAGGGGGCCAGAGGCGACCGTCTCTCGTTCGCCCCTAATTTGTTTGGTCATTCAAAAAAATTCGGTCCATGATTGGAAAAAAAAGGTAAAACCTAAGTGCGACACCCTCAAACGGTGTCTATGTGGAAGTTTCTTATTCGCCTCCCTTAATATCCACTCCTGCTTAGGTGAAACGAATGGAAGTAGACAACAAAAGAGGAGCATAGGTAGGTTTGCATATGCCTGCTACATAGCACAGCAGAATGGCGCCAGGGATTTTTCAGAGAACAAGTCACGTGTTTAGAATCATTTTGCAATTGCAAATACGCTCACGTGTGAATAACATAACCATTTCATTCAGAAAAGTAATACACGATTGTCACGTCAGGATCACTATCGTCTTTAGGATGCAACCGTTTGTTTCAAGCGTAAACTGCAAATTACACTATGTTAGAAAGTGACTTCGAACATTTGATCACATGTGCAACACAATGACTGCTGGTAAAATCCCACCATCTGCCAATGATACGCGACTTTGTCCTGAAATCATGAGCTTGAACCATAACGAGTACAACGCAATGAATGCAATACGGAACTATAACCATCAAATATCGGTTGTGCTGTGTTGAAATTTCCGCTATCAAGTATTCACAGCAAGACAGATGTTTACGAGGCTGCCGTACGAGGTGTATGTGAAAAGTAACGAGACTATGTGCTGCGCGAATTATGTGTCGGTTCCGAATTAGCGGTGTACGTTACAATGTAGGTCAACCTTTCAAGCGTGTTAACCTCAACAATAGGCCAACCTCTACAACTGCAGTTTCAGCTTTCTGTGTTAACTGTACGCTCTTTTGCAGGTTTTTGTTTGTAGTCAATCTAGCGTTGATCGTTGTGAAAAATTTAGCCACGCAATTTTTGCTGTAACACAATGATCACCGAACAACGAACCAACTTGAAAATTCCTGTTCGGATTAGAAAACCTCCAACAGAAGCGCTCATATTACTACAGAATGTGCATGGGGATGACACAATTTCGAGAGCTCGGGCTTTCGAGTGGTACAGGAGTTTTGAGGACGGAAGGGAGGATGTGGAAGATGACCCCAGGAGCGGGAGGCCTGCCACAACAGGACCGAGGAAAATGTCGAGCTTGTCCGCCAGAAAGGGAATGCAGATCACCGCCTCACTGTTAAAATGAACAACTCGAAACCGAACTTGCTGGAGAGAGTAATCACAGGCGGCGAGTCATGGATCATTGAGTACAATCTGGAGACCAAGCGCCAGTGTCTTCAGTGGAAGATTCCGACGTCGCTGAGGCCGAAGAAAGCGAAGATGGCCAAGTCCAAAATCAAGGTGATGTTGATTGCTTTCTTTGATGTGAGGGGCATTGTGCACGCAGAATTCTTACCAAAGGGCCAGACCATCAACCAACACATTTACAGGGACGCCCTGCGACGTTTGATGCTGTCAGTGCGAGAGAAGAGGCGACAAAAGTACGAAAACAGATCATGGCTGCTTCACCACGACATTGCTCCGGCGCACAATACATTAAGCATCCGGGAATTTCTTACCAAAAATACCATTGCTGTACTGGAGCAACCTCCATACTCAGCAGACCCACCCCCTGTAATTGTTTCCTGTTCCCTAAGTTCAAAAGGGTTATGAAAGGAATACGTTTTCCTGACGTAGAAGCCAGTAAAATGGCCGTGACAAAGGAGCTCTAAGCGATCCCGGACAGATATTTCCAGGCGTGCATGGAGTCAAGGCAGAGGAGGATGGCAAAGTGCGTTAGATTTCAAGGGGTTACTTCGTAGGCGACATGTTGTGGTTTAAAATCTGTATTTGGAATAAAAGATTTTTGCCCACAGACTTTGCTTTTCAAACACGCAATTTCAGGATCACAGGGCAGCGCTTAATTTTTCTGGTGCTGACGTGTTTTTACGATCAGGTAGATTGAAACTGCATAGAAGAAATCAGATAGGAATTACAGTATAATGGACATAATGTGAACTTCACAAAATCTATCCTCATTTAGGTTTCCCTGATGTAACACAAAATGTTCATATGCACAATTCTAAAATTTCGAAACTTCGCCAAAATATGCAGGCTGCTGTTTGCCACCTCACAGCCAGTTCTTCGCGACCCATTTTGGGGTCGCGGCTCACCGGTTGCGAACCACTGTTTTAAACGCAAGCTTACAGGTGAAAAGTTGAAGCACTAAAACAAGAATTGGCAATCATGGTTGTTGACACCAAATCGACATCCTAGAAAACAGTTTGTGATCAGATTCAGCTGCTTTGCATTTGTGGTACCTTGCCACTTATATGTGGATACGTGAAGTGAGAATCCTCGTAGAGTTATGAAAGCACGTTATGGCGGGCGGATTCCTTGAAAATCCTGTGATACTTTATTTGTCT